>JAABUS010000041.1_pt1 | contig 274533 bp, 218 predicted proteins | sample 5560161 | NCBI WGS metagenome assembly JAABUS01 (sample SAMN10711885, study PRJNA513376) | rock metagenome | isolation source: Antarctica rocks | place: Antarctica: Victoria Land, Trio Nunatak nord | collected 2016-01-04
AATTAACGTAATTTAAAATCTAAATTAAATTAGTATAGTTATAGCGCTCTATATAACCTTAGCGAGCTACCCGGCGCTAGTAGAAAATCACGGATTTAAAATCTTAAATCCGAAGTTACTATTTTTAGGTTTTTTTTTTAAAATAATTTTTTTTTTTTTTTTTTAATTAATATTCTCTTTTTATTATTTTTCCGCTTAAAGTAGTAAAAAGCGTATTTAGTACCTCGATTTTCTTATATAGTCTCCCGGTTTACCGATATAGGGTCTTCTTTATCTAGGTATTTCGGCTTCGTTTATACTCCTTTATATATTCCTTAATTTTTAATATAATATTAATATAACGGGAGTTCTAATAGGATTTAACTCCTTAATATAAATAAATTTATAAAATCGTAAACTCGATAATTTCTTAAAAGCCTCCTATTATTTTATTTAGATATTAATTAATATTTTCTTTACTTTTAAATTTTAACTTTCTTAGTATTTAATAAAAAGACTTTATACTTTATTATATTTCCTTTTAAATAATATTATCCTTAATCTTCTTCTAGATATACCGAATATATAATATTATTTCTTTTTATATTTACTCGAATTCTATTACTACTAGCCTATAATCGGAGTTATAATATAAATCTTCGCGGATTATAAAATTATTTATAACCTAGTATACTCCTCTCGTAAAGAATAATAGATCGATTATACTTTCGTATCCTCGGGCTTTTTATATAATAAATATTTTTAATAACTCTAGTTTTATTTCCCTCGACTTTATTATTTCTAAGAGATAGTTAATTATAATATAATATATATATCGCCTAGTATTATTCTAGTTAGGGTAATAGAGGTTAAAATCTTTTAAAAAAATATATTCGCCTTCCTCTATTAATACTTCCTCTAGTAGTAGTAATATTAACGAATTATTAATCGAGGTATACTATATCGGTAATAGGTTATATATATTATAGATTTAGACCTCTTTATAATAAAGAATTCTTTAATTAATAACCTCCTCCTCCCCGACTTTATCCGACCGAGATTCCTTTTTATTTCTTTACTTATTTAATATAATTTTTATAAAGTATAAATCGCCTTTATAATAAACTAGCTCTTAATTATTTATATCGATTCTTTTATTTATATAAAAGTATATACGGGCCTCTAGGCCTTCTTTATATACTAGGTAGAAATAACTAGTACTATTATTATATAATATTTAAGTAGTAGGATTCTAAATAGGCTCCTAAATAATTATAATATCGATATTTTTAATTTATTCGTTTTAGAGTAACTTTATTATTAGCTTCGACTCTTTCCTAATATTATATTATACGACTTTAAATTAGGTACTATAATTTATCGTATATTAATATTATATTTATAAATTCCTCGTCTATTTCTTAGTTATTTAGTAGTATTAATTCTAGCCGGTTTTCGTTTAATTAATTAAACGTCGTTATTAAAAAATTATTTAGAACTTAAAGAATTATTTACCTAAATATTATTATTAATTTATTATTTTATCTCGGCCTCCCTACTTTCCTAGATATAATAACCGTATTTTAAATTTTATTAATTATATTTATTATTATTTTCCTCTTTCTTGTACCCCTAGCCGGTATTAATATAAATTCATTACTAGTTAATTATACCTAGGAGCTTAAGGCTATTATCCTCGGTAATACCGCGAACTACCTAAATTTATTCTTTAATCTTTATCGGATTCGGTATATCTTTTTTTACTCAACTAGGTATACTTTACTCTAGGATTTATAATATCTAGAGTAAACTATATAACGCTTTTCCTTCGGGCTTTCGGTATTATATTTATATAATTAATAAGATTCTATATATATCCCGTATTTAGGTTAGTTTTTATAAATTAAAGTTATATAACTATACCCCTAGTAGTTAAAATACTACCTCGGGTTATTTATTCTCTTTTACCTCTCGTATAATAGTAGTTATTCGCTTTCTAGGAACCCGTCCGCTATTAATTTATTTATTATATTTAGGTCCGGGATTTTAAGAAGGAATATTAAATATTTCTTTTCACGACTATATTCGTCTAGTTTAAGGGCGAATCCTAGTTATTTTATATTTATAATATTTAATCCTAGGTATAACCTATAGTTATCTTTTTTTAATATCTTTATTACCGTTTCTTAATTATTTATATCGACGGCCTCCTTTTTTACGTTATATATTATTATTATATAGATTTATTTTAGTATTCTCGCCGAGGGGTTAATACTTTTTATTTATTTAATTACCTTCTTTAATTCTTACTTTACCTCTATCGTTATATAATATAAAACGAAGTCTTCTTTTATTATTTATTTTACTCCGATAATCGACTCCGTTATTAAATAAACTCCGTTCCGGAATATTTTAATTAATTAAGAGTTAATTACCTTCTTAAGTTATCCTCTAGTCTTAGTATTATTTATCCTAATTATTAACTACTTCGCTTTCGCGCTAGTCGTTATTACCGGGGGAGGAGGCTTCGTTTCGGTTATATATCTCGATAGGATAAATATATATCTACGGGTAATATTAACTTAATTTTATATTAATAACGTAGGTATACTCCTCGCCCTAAATTTCTAGATCTTTTATTTTAATAAATTTATTTAGGCCTCCTAAAGCCTACGCTCTTCTATTAATTCTTATATATAATTAAAAATTATCCCTAGCGCGATCTATATTAATTATAACCCGCGGTATATTATCTACTATACCTTCTTATATTCTATATCTTTTATAATTTTTATTATAATTATTATTAATTCTTTTAAAGTTTTTATACCCTCTTTATACCCTCTTATTTAATTACTAGTTTTATTTTATTATTACGACGTCTTCGTCGCGTTAAAATATATTAGTAGTTTACTCCTTATCTTAATACCTTAAATCTTATCTCTACTACCCTTATTCTCTTTTATCTCGACTAATTTCGTAACTCTTTAAGGTAGTGAAATCCTCTTAACCTAACTTTCGTCTTATCTTTTTCTTTTCCAATCGAGATAGTAGTTTAATTAGTCACTCGTTGTACTCGAGTTTTATACTATTATTTTAGAGGAATTATATCTAAAAATCTTTAATATTTATTATATTTTACTCTTTTATTTATACTACTTTTAAATATAATAAAATATCTTATTAATATAAAGATTCTTAATTTAAAGAGTAAGAGTATTACGATTATTTTATTATAATAAATTTTACGCTTAATATAATACGGGCGAGTATACTCTTTATATTTAATAAAGCGAGTATTATAAATAAATATACTCTCTATATTTAATAAAGTAAATATCGTAAATAAGTATACTCTTTATATTTAATAAAGCGAGTATTATAAATAATACGATTTTCTTTTATTATATAAATAGTATAATTTTTAATAAATAAGAACTTTATATTTAATTTCTCTAAATTTTTTTAATTCTAGATATTTAGTATAAATTACCTTTTTATATTAAATTAAATCTATATTTTATACGAAGTCTATTATTCTTTAATTTTTAATACTTTTTTTTACGAGTATTAATTTAGGTTCTATCGATATTCTATTTTTATTAAATAGAGAGTTTTAATATTTTAAATACTTTTAGAATAAATACTTTAAGATTAAGAAACCCTACTCTAAATATTTAAATATACGACGCTTTATTATAAATAAAGGATCGGGATAACTAAAGGTCGTAATACCCGATCTATATTATAGGGATCGCGATAAATTAAAAGATTAATTTATATAACTCTAATTATATTTTAGTTTCTAAGGATAATAATTACTAATTCAATAATAACTAGTTTTCGTTATTACTTATATAAAAGGTAGGGTTTAATAATAAATTAATTTTTCTTTTAAAATATATTTAGAAGGGCTAGATAATAACGAAGATATTAAAAAATAAATAAAAAGTTTTACTAAATTTAAGATTAAAATACTACGTATATTCGGACCTTCGAATAAAAATAATATAATAACGCGTATTATTTAGTATTTAATCTAGAAGAAATTTAATCGGAGTATTTAATTTAATTTTAATAATACTCCGCTAAAACGGAATAAAATAATACTATTTTTATAATAATATATCGACGAGGTTTAAAAGATAATATAAAGGATAAATTTATATAAACTAGTTCGGTTCTAAATAATCTCGATATATTTATTAAAGAAGCGATCGATATCGATAATAAACTCTTCGAATAAATAATAGAAAAATATTATAACGGAGAAACCGAAGGCGGAGGCTATAAACGATTAAGATTCTTTATATATAAATAACGAGATAACGGCGGATGTAATTTCAATATATTAATATATATATATATCTAATTCGACGTAGTTATAAGAATTAAGATTTTTCTACTTTTTATTTAATATACTTAAGGGTTAAAAAACGCCTTATATTATATATACTAGATTATAGGATTATTATTAAGCGAGAGTAGCGCTAACGTTAGATATAGTTAATTAAATACCGAGGTTCGATCCTTCTAGTATTTATTATTATATAGCGGTACGAGTTATAATAGTTTATATTTATAGTCGCCGTTAAATCGGATAGGCCGGGAGTAGCCCTCAAGTATCTTTTCTCGTTTTATCAAGACCTCGGTAGAATTTGGATTTTATAAAAACGAGATAAGAAATTTATTTATAAATAAACCCTTAAATACAAAGCTACTAAATTAATAATATTAAAATTATTTATCTCGACGGGTTTATTTATAAGGGATTTAAAGTTAATAAATATTATTTTTATATTTCTAAATAAATTTAAATATCTTTAAATATCTTTTAAATTTTATTTATATCTTTAATCTTCGATTTAATAAATTATAAAGTTTCGAAATCTTTCGAGAAAACGAGTTTAAAAAAATATTCTTAATTTAACTCTAGGTTAATTAATTTAGAAAATTTGAATAAAAAACTAGATTCGAGATTTTAAACTCTTTAATAATAAAATTAATTCTCTAAAAAAGAGAAATTATATAATCGTTATTCTAAATAATATTTATATAAAATAACGAGGTCGAGTTCTCTTTTATAACTATTTCATTTTAATTTAATAAGAAAAATTATTATAAAATTATTTCTTATTTAAAAATAATATAATTTTTTTTAAATGAACTTTTATATATTAAATTTTTTTTTTTCTTATATAAAATTTATATTATATTTTATAAATTTTATTTTAAAGATATAATAAACGCCCGATTATATTATATTATTCTATATTAATCTACTATCGATCGAGTAAAGAATTTTCATTTTAAATAAATAATTAAGTTTAATTAAAAAGTTTAGGATTAATTAACTAAAATAAATATTTATTTATCGAGATTATATTATAATATATTATAAAGCTCGAGAGTCTATTTATAAAATAATTTAAAATACATAATTTATTAATTATCTTAACTCGTTAATTTTAAATAATATAATAAGATTATAAATATTTTATTTTATTTATAAACGGGTAATAAATTAAGAAGGATTATAAATAATAAATTATATTATTAAATTAATTAATTTCTTTAGCCTACGGAGTAAGACTCTAGTTATAAAATAATCTCGATTAATAAATATAAGAGTTCTAGATATAACTAGTTAATTTAAAATTTTATAATAAGAGTATAGGATATTCTTATCTACTAGACGTATAAATAATATTAAAATATATAAATAATAAATTATATTACTATAATAATAACTTCGTTATTATAACTTCGATAAGACTAGTTAATACTCGATCGAGAAAATATCTTATTAATATATAAACTTCGTGGTTATATTAAATAAAATATAAATATTAAATTATTAAATTATAGGCCTAGAGTAAATATAATAATATAAAAGTAAATATAAAGTCTTAATAGGAAAAATAATCTTTAGGTTTAAATAATAGAATTAATCTTTAAAGAATTAAAGCGAGGGCTACGAGCCTCCTATTTCTAAAAAAAACTCCGGAGTACCGGAAATTATAATATAATATTATAATATAATATTATAATATAAATAACGTAATTATATTATATACTCCTTTTATAGGATTTATATACTATATTTAATAATTATTATAAAGTTAATTTTAATATAATATAATAATTACCTCCCCTTCTAGGGGTTTCGCCCTCGAAATTAATATATATTAATTTAATATTTTATTATTTTTGAATAAAAAATATAATATAAGAGAGTTTAAATTAAATAAAGTATATATATAATACCTACGCCTCCTACCTAATTTTATTAATCTCCTAGTTTTATAATAATAATATATTAATAAAAAACCTCTAAATTTTTAAAAAAAAGGGAGGGAAATAAATTATATTTTAAAATTAATAATATATCGCGTATACTTCGTATATCGATATAATTATATAATTAAAACCTAAAGGGAAAAATAAAGGAAAGAATGTTATAATTATCGTTAAAAACTATAAACCTTTATTATTAATAAGATTTTAATAATATCGGCGACGGAGTAAATTATTCTACCCTATTATTAGAAAGAAATTTAATTATAAAAATAAATATACACGGGTAATAATCTTAATATAGGTATAAAATCTTCGTCGATTTTCTAATTTTTCTTTTTCTATAATATCCTATTATCTTCTATATATATAAATTCTTATATAATTATTATTAATAACTATATTATATTTAGACTTTTATTAATTTATAATAATCTCGGTTATATCTTTAATCTCTTTTCTTTAAGGTCGTAAATATTATATATATATTCCGTAAATAAAGTTAAAGTTAATATATTATAATTTAAATAAATAATTCTTTTCTTTTTTTTAAATTCTTGTCTTTAATTTTATAATTATTAAAATAATATATATATAATTTAATTACTTTAATATTTAATATATTAATTTAATCTTTATAATATATAATATTAATAATAATATTTAGATATTTAATATATCTCCGATCTTTACTCTTTATAAAATAACTACCCGCTTTATTTTTATTCTTTTTTTATTCGTATTTCTTTACCTCCGTTACTCTAAATAAATAAACCTAGATAATTATATCCTAGATAATAAAGTACTATATATAAAATATATTTATTATATAAAGAATAAATATCTATATAATCTTATATAGTATTTATATTCCGAAATTAAATTATATTAATATATTTAGATTCCTTTTAAATTTTATATCTTTATAAATTTTCTTCTTAATTATTTAAAATATTAAGGCCTTAATAAATATCTTCGCGAGTATATTATTAAATATATAAAAGATATTATAATCTTTCTTTAAGAGATTAAGCCTAGGAAATAATAATATATAAAAAAGAAAGAATATATTATAATTAATATCTTAATTTATTATAAATATCGAGGGTATAAATAATACCTTTTATATTTTAATAAATTAATATAATTTAGATATAATTCGTATATTAATAATTTTCTAAAGAGGGATTTTTACCCGGGATATAGATACGCTTTAAAATAAAATTATATAATATTAATTTAATAATTTATTTAAATCGACGGATAAAGATAAAATTAATAATAAAGTTAAAGATAAGGCTCGCGCGCGATATATATAAAATATTTTTAAATATAACTCTTCTTCTAGCCTTAATCCCGCTATTAATTAATTCGATATATTTATTTTTAATAATGTTAATAATATTAATCCTACTCTTTATTTTAATAATATATAACGAGTTATAATATTTAAAATTAAAGTTTTTTTAGTTAAAGTTATTATTATTTACTCCGGTTCTTTTAAACCTCGCCTTTAATATAGTAGTATAAAAAGTATAAATCGCTATATATTAAAAAAAGTAATATCTTTTTATAAAACTTTTAAGGAAGAAGTTAAAAATAAAATTAATAATTTTATTCTTAATTCTATTTCTCGCCCTCGTTTCTTAACTCGATTTCTCGGCCGTAGTCGTATTTATAAATAACCGAGTTTTAAAGTTAAGAAAATTAATTATTTTAAATATAAATCTACCCGTAAATATATCGTTAATCGTAAATATATATCTCGCTCGAAGTCTATTAATAAAAAATAATTTCTAGTAATCAATAACTAATAATACTTTCTTTTCTTATTTTTCGCTTTTTATACCTTTTTTATCTTTATATTCTCTTCGAATATTTTTTATAATTTTAATATATATTTTAAAATATCTTTATTAACTTATTTATTAAAGATTTTTAATTATTCTAATTATTTTATAAAATAAAATACCTCGCTCTTTATCTTTTTCTTTTTTAGTACCTTTTTTATTTTTTATTCGTTCGTATCATTTATTAATTTCGGTAAAGATATATTAAGAATCGAAATATTATTCTATTATTAATAATACGACTCTAAAAGCGATATATAAAAAATATTATAAATTCGATAACTAGTTAATAATATTAGGCGGTATATTTATATTTCGATAATATCCAAAATCTTAAATAATTTAATTACTTTATAAAAGAGTTTCTTATTTAGTTATTTTTATATTAAATTTTTAATTAATAATAATATAAAGTTATTTATATTAAATGATTTCGGTTTATACCTTCTACTATAATTATATTTTTATATATCGACCGTAATAATTTAAACTATTATTAAGTACTTTTTTAAAATATTTAATTTTTTAATTCTTTTTTATACCGATAATATTTCTCTTTTATATAACTCGCCCTTAAGATACGATTCAAGAAATAAATTATAACTATATATAATTATAAATAATATTTATTTTATTATTATATACTATATATTATAATATATTTATTTTATTATAAATAAAAGTATTATTTAGTTATTTTATTTATTTAAATAAAAAGTTCCTAAATAATATTTTAAAATTTAATTCTAGTATTTTATCTAGTTATCCGTCTATAAATAAAATATAATATTTAGGCGCTTCTTAATTTTTATTAAATAATATATCTTTAATTAAAATATACTCGTAAAGATAGAATCTCTATTAGAAATAATTCTATTAGGAACTCTAAACTTTAGAATTACTTTTTCGAATATTAATTTTATTAATTTTATAGAGTCGATTATTTCAATAATTAAAATATATCGTAATATCTTTATAAATTTATTTATAACTATAAAGACCGTATTATAAATATATTTATATTATTTATTTAAAGGTAAATTAGTAATAAAATTTATTATAATTTCCTTCTACGACCCCCTAGGATATAATAAAGAATTAATCTCGTTATAAAAATAATATCGATATACTTTAACCCGCTAGTATATATTATATATATTAATATATTCTTATATATCAGCCTTAAAAATACTTTAGAAATATTTTTTAAAAAATAATTTTATTATTTTTTTAATATTAAAGTACCCCGTTAATATATTATTATAATATTATTTTAATAACTCTTCGCGGATTAATCTTTTTTTGGATATATAAATCTTATTATTATATTTAAGAATTAATATAATATCTAAAATCTATATTTTAACGGAATATTAATAATTCGTTTATATAATTTCGGCGATTTTTATTTACGAGAAAGAATTATTTTTTTATAAAATACGAATTATTTTTATTATTAATAAACTTTTAACGTTATAAATCGTTTCGTAAAATATTATTAATTTAATAATAATATATAAAATAAATAGTTTATAATTTATAATTCTAGCGATAAAATTAAATAATTCCTCTATTATATTATAATTAATTTAAATAAATATCTCGTTTAAATTTCTTAGAATTTCTTATTTAAATATTAACTCTTTAGGCCTAGATAAATATATTATTAAAGAATATATCTTTTTATAATAAACTTTAACGACTTTAATAATATAAGTTTTACGCGTATTAAGTTTTATATATTATTTACGGATATATTATTTAACGCCGGCGAAATATTATTTATATTTAAATCTTTTATATTTATAAACGTATTTTATATTATAACGAAAATAAGGTCTTAATTAATATCTTTTAAATTTAATAACTTTTATTATAATATAAATAATATATTATTTAAAAATTTATTCTAATTAAAATAATTAAAATAATATAAAGAGTTATCGGCTAGATTACTCTTTATAAAATAATACGAAATTAAGAAATTAAATAATTAAAGTTTTATTACTTAACGCGCTTAACGCGCTTAACGATTATTTAATTATTTAATATTTATAAAATCTTTTAGGTTATTATAATTAATTAAAACTTTTATTTTATATAAATTATTTTTAAAATAATATTATTATTATTTAAATATTATAATAATTATAAGAAACTCTTTATTATAGATTTTATATTAAATTTTTAAACTTTATATTTTACGGGACTAGAAAGCGACGGGATATTATTTATTATTATTTTATAACTACGTTAAAATCGTAATTATAATTAAATCCGAAGTATTTATTTTAATCTAAATTTTTAATTCTAGATTAAAGTATATAAAAATAAATATATATATAAATAAATCGTAAAATAAATAAAACGTTTACTCCGCCTCTTTAGATTATTTAAATAAACTAAATTTTTTATTATCTCAACTATCTTTTAATAAAATTATTAATGAAATTATTATTTACGAATAATAATAATTAAATTAATTATAAAAATTAATAAAACCTAAAAATACTTATATTATAAAAGGACTTTAGTTTTAACTAGGACTAAATTATATTAATTCTATATTCGTTTATTAATATATCTTTAATATTTATAATAAACTCTAGAAATTTAATTAACCGAGTAAAGAATTCGTATTTCTTAAAATTTACGAATAAGGAATATTTTTATAAACATTCGAGTATTTATTATATATAATTAATATACTCCTTTTTTAAATTTAAATAAATTAAGATATTATCTAAATAAACGATATAAAATATATTTATTAAATTAGTTAACAATTTATTAATATAGGTTTAAATAATAATAGGTATATTTATTAAATTAAAAGGTATTATTATATATTTAAAGAGATTATATTATATATAAAATATTATCTTCTATTTATCGCCTTCTTTAATTCTTATTCGATAATAAATATCTTTTAAATTAAATTTTATAAATTATATAATATTATTTAAACGGTCTAGCGTTTTATTAATTAAAGATAATAAACAATAATTCTTAATAATAATTTTATTAAGACCTCGGTAATTAATATATAATTATAATCTATTATCTTTCTTTAAAATAAAAAGAATAAGAGTTTTAACGGGGTTAACGGAGTATTTAATTTTTTTTTATTAAAATATTATTTAAATATCTCTTTAATTCTATTAATTTAAGATTCGATAAATTATAAAGGGGCTTATATAATAGGTCGCCTTTTATATTAATAATATAATCGTTATCTTTATATAATAATAATTAACCCGCTTTTTTATTAGAAAAGATATTATTAAAATTCGTAAATTCGTTAAAAAGCGTAGGCGGTATAATAATATGATTATTAAAAGATATTATATTAATAATATAATTATTTTTCTTTACCTCGTTTTTATTAATAAAATTTCAATTAAAGAAATTAATCTTAATATAAATTAATATATAAATAATTAATTATACTTTTAATAATTTCGTAAAATCCTTAAATAATTCTAATATATATATACGCTTCGGATTAGCGTGGAGATTTTTAGAGGGAATATTAAAATAGATTAAAATAAAGTAGAGTATAGAGTAAAGATCGCGGTTCGATCTCTACCCTAAACTAGGGTAGGGTAGGGTAGGGATTTACCGAGGAATCTTTAATAATAAATATATAATTAGTTAATTTTAAGAATATACTCGATATAATAAGATTTTAAAAGATAATTTATAGTAAAAAAAAATATATATATATATTAAATAATAGTATTATTATTTATTTAAATTTTATAATTATTCTTTTTTAATCCTAACTAAGAAGTTAGGCCCGTAGGTCGTTAATTATTACGAATACTTTTTTTTACTTTAACCGAATAACTAAATAGACTAAACTTAGATCCTTTCTTATCTTTACTATATTTATCGACCTCCGAACCGATTTTTATATAATTACTCTTTTTCCGAGCTAGATTTTAAATATCGATTATAAAGTTATATTATTAATACGAATATTTCTTCTATATTTTTATCGACTAGAGATTAATTATTAATATAATAATTATAATTATAATTAAAATTAAAATTTATATAAATAGGTTCGTCTTCGTTATCGTTATTAAATATTTTTTATTAATTATTATATTATCGTTTTTACTTTAGGTCCTCTTTACGAGTAATTTCTTCTTATTCTATATTTTTCTAGGAAAGATTATTAATTTAATTATTAAATAAATAAAATAGGATATCTTAAGGTCGGTCTTCCTTTATTTTTTTATTATATTTATATAAAATAATTATATTTTAGAAAGTTACTAGTATTTATAGTTTCTAAATATTATATAACCTCGTAGTAATAGAGAATAAATACTCTACGTTAATATTTATAATCGGTACGGCTAATATATTACGAGTAATTATATTAAGAATTAGAAACCGAGAGGTAAATTACTTTTATAATACTAGAATATTTTATTTTATAAATTAATTAAAGAACGGTATTAAAGAAATTAACGGAATTAATTATTAGAAAGATTATTAGAATTTATTAATATTCTTATATCTTTAGAACTTATTATCTTTTTTTTCTTTATTATTAGAATCTACGTCTAGTATTTAGGTAAACCTATTATTTAAATTATATTTATAACTTTATACGAAATTAAATAATTTACTCGAAGTTAATATATTTATTTAATATTCCTTATACTCTACCTCGAGAGCAGTTTAATAAATTAATAATTATAATAATTATTTAATATTAGCCTTTTATTTTAAGGTCTCGAATATTTTTTTATTTTTTATAAAGTTTAATAAGGCCGCTTTATTATAAAAATACCTTAAACCGCCTTTAATTTTAATATAATATTAGTTTAACTTTTCGGTCGCTTAACGTAATATAATCTTTATTTTAAACTTTTACGGTATTTATTTTAAACGGAGTTATTTTATAATCTTTTCTAAATAATTAAAGAGTTTATTATAAATTATAAAAGTACGGTAGCTAGTAATAATCTTTATTATATTAATAATACTCGTTATTTTCGCGAACTCTTTTATAATATTAATTAGGTAAATAATATAACTTTATTCTTTTATTCTTAATTTAAAGTAAGAAATTTTAATTTATATAAAATAACTTTTAATATTATAACGTAACTTAAATACGCGGATTATTATATAATATATCGAATCTTATTATATTTTAATATCCTGAATAAGTTTTACTAGCCTTAATTTAATAAATTTATTAATTTTATTCGGTATACTTTTCCTTATAATATCGAGTCTTTTTTATTAAATATCTCGGAATTAGGTTCTACGCTAGTTACTCATATTAATAAATACTATAGTCTTCCGTATTTAATAAGGTTGAATTATTATAAAAATTATTAGAATTCTTATATCTTAATTAATATTAATAGTAAACTTTTTTACGCGTTAATTTAGAAATTATAAAAGTCTTATTATTTTTCCTAACCCCTTTAAAATTATTCGTTCGTAGGTGAAAAGTAAATCGTATTTAATAATATTTTAACGGTAAATTAAATTATATATATAAGATACGATATATATTTAGACGATTATTTAATAGATATCCGTTTAACCTTTTTATTCCTTTATTATAAATATAGGAATAATACTACCGAATATTATTTATATATTACTAATATTATCGTTTATAATAATATAAATCCGATATTTAATTCCGTATTTACGGACGACCTTAGTTAAAACGTTCGTTAATTTTTTACTAGTATATTTCCCTTTAATATATTTAAAGTTAATAATAACTTTATAATATTTCTACTCGACGTTAATAAAATAAATAATAATAATTATATATAAAGATATATTATAGAGTAATTATTTATTTAAAGTAAAGAATACCTTTAATTAATTATCGGGTAAAATATTAAATAACTTCTCTTTAATCTTCTCGAATTATTATAAAAGTTTATTTTTAATTAGGAAAGTCTTTTAAAAGTTTAATTATTAAATATATAAAACCGTTAATCATAGTTTTAATATTTTTAATTTAACGGCGCTACGTTCGAATTAATTAAAGAATTCTAATAATTATTATAATAATCTATATTTTTACCTACGTAGGGATAGTTTTTTTAAGTATTAATTACGTTATATTACGTATACTCGCCGATTTCTATAATTTTTTTCTATATATAATTTTTCCCTAACTTAATACCTTAATTTATATAAAGATAAGTTAATATATCGTTATATTATAAATAAATTATTAATAATTTTCCGGAGTTTATAATTACTCCTTCTTCGAAAGATATTTATATTATAAACTTTCGGGATTATATTTTATTAAAATTAATCTTCTTACACTATTTCTTATTATTGAGATATTTATATTATATAATTTATTTTTATTTATTAATTTAAGAATATATCTTTCTTAATATTAAAGAAGATATAATATTTATATCGCTTTCTTTATATTATAATATTAAAAGATTATTTAAAATAATAGTTTATAAAGTTTCTAATACTAAAAAAAGATATATTATCGAAGATATTATTTAAATAATCTTTATTTAATTAGTTTAATATAAGTTTTAAAAGTAGTAATAAGGAGTTTAATTAATATTATATAATAAATAATTAATTATTAGAAAGATTATTAGAATTAAGATCTAATATTTTTATATATATATATATTCATATTTTATTCTTCACCGATATCGAATTAATATATTCTTAAGAATAGGTAGTAGGATAATCGTAGGAGAATATAATATTAAAATATATTAATAAATAAAGTTAATCTCGTAATAAATATTAAAAAGATTTATACTCTAAAGTTTAAAATATATTAAGGGTTTATTTAATATAATATAATTTAAATAAATTACGCCTTTACTAAAACTTATTTATAATTTAATTCTAGGGTTAATTTTAACTCGGATAATTATACGTCCGAGCGGCGAGATTATTTATTAAAATATTATATTTATTATTATTAATATTCTCTACTCTTTCCTTATATTATTTAATAATCCTATATATATTATTATTTTTTAGAAGATTTATTATCGAAAAAAATAAAGATACTTTAAAGAATAAAAGTTTAAAAGGCGCCTAGGAAGATATTTAATACCTAAAACCTAATTCTAAAAAATTTTAAATATCGTAAATTCAAATATAATAATAAATGATTTTTTAATAAATAATAAATCGAAGCCTTTAATTAATAAAAAATAATTATTATTTTAAGGTAAATTAAGAAGTACTAGAAATTAATTAAATTTTTACTTCTGAAATTTATTTTTTATCGAGTAATTAAAGAGTTTTATATAAATATCGAGTTTTCTAGACGTATTTAACCCGTTATAATAACTACTCTTTAAAAGGCGGTAGAAATTTATTTAATATTAAAGTTTAAACGTGAAATTATAATATATTATTTTATAAATTATTATTAATATTATCTAGTTCTTTAACTAGTAATTTATTATTATAAATATATAACGATACTTCCGAAGGATTTTAAGTTTCTACGCGATTTTAGATATAAAAATATATTTTGATTTATTTATATCTAATAATAAATATATTTGTAATAATTATTCTAATAATTACGAAGGGAGATTAATTAATATCGAAGTATATAATTATATTAAAAAGTTAGAAATTAAGTATTAGGAAATTCGATAACTCTTTATCGAATATATATAAATATATTAACGACGGCGTAAAACGTTTTTAATTAAAAAGTAACTTTATATTAAATTCTTTAAAAATTAAAATAAACGTCTTTTTAATATTTCTAAAATCTTTACCCGGGATTTAATTATAATAAAATAAATTATACTCTTTTTATTATTAAATAAGTCCCGGTAAAGAAGTCTACTCGTCCTCCTCCTTTATTTAAAAGTAGGAAGTTATATTCCGTTATATAACGATCTCTTCCTTCGTAAAATACTAGTACGATTTTATTTATAAAATTAGTATACTTTAATAATAGTTAACTAACTTAATTATTAAAATAATTATTAAAAATCTATATTATATTTTGATTAAAGTAATTATACTAGATGAAAGTAATATATTTATATATACCTAAATCGTAATATTTAAGATAATTAATTTTATAAAATAGATTTTAAATAAATTTACGTTATATAACCCGCCTAAAGCGGAATTCGTCAATTTTAATAATATATATTATTATATCTACTCTTTTTTAGGCTTCCTAGATTAAAGTATATTAATTAATAATTAATAATAATCCTTCGGTCTCTTTATTTACGATTTATTAAAATATAATCTAGGTTAAATTTAGATTAAATTTAGATTAAATTATTATTAATATAATTCTTTAATAATTAAAATTTAAATACTATTTTAATATACCTCTAATTTATTTAGATTCTTTTATATAATATTCTAATTATTCTAAATTAATATATCTTAACTTTATAAGGTTATATTAGTTTTCTTTACGAAATATATAATATTATTAATTTAAGTAGTTTTAATCGAAAAATAATTATTATAATAATTATTAAAATAATAAATAATTTAGATTATATCTTTTTAGAAGGATCTTTTATTTCGTTTAAATTAAAATAATAATTTAATAGGCCGTTAATATTATTTAGAACTCTTTAGTAGTACGGAGTTTCTTTTATATTATTAATACCGTAGTTATATTATTTCTTTAATAATTTATATATTATTTTTCGAATAATAAAATTTAAATAAAACGAGTCTTTACCTTTATTATTAATATATTAATTAAGTACTTTTTTAGTTATTTTTTAAATTCTTAAAATCCCTTCGGCCGTCTTTATAACCGATAAAGTATAATAATTAAATTATCGATATTATTATCGTTATTAGTACTAAATTTATATTATTTAATAATAATTTCGGTATTATATAAGAAACTCGTTAAATTATATAATATCTACTCGGCTTTAATCTCGGGGTCTTTTTTAACTAGGAAACGAGAATTATAAATATCTTTTTAATAATTTATTACCGAATAAATTTATTATATAGTTAATTTATAAAAGAATTAATTTATTTCGGTATAATAAGAATTCTAATTTCTTAATATATATAAAGTTAATATAGTCTAGCGGCGAGAATAACGCGCTTTAATTATTAAATTATAAATATTAAAAAAGACTAAGATATATTTTATGAAATAATTATTAATTATAAATTAAATAATAAAAGTAGGGGGAAAATCGCCGAAGACTTCGTTAATATTAAGAATTTAATTATAGGAAATAAGACGTTATATCTAAAAAGGTATTTACTCCCGTATTTAATATAAACCTTAAAATTTATTAAAAATCTTATTTAATTATACGATTATTAGAAAGATTATTATAATTAATTTATAATAATAATTAGTTAAATACCCGAGTACTTTACTCTTTACGCTAGATTAAATTATATTTAATTCGTAATATTCTGAGTTTATTAAAGTATAATAAATAAATATCCTAAATAAAATAAATAAAGTAGATAATAATAATTATACTCTTAAATAATTTAGGTAAATTTTATCGTTTATAAAATAATAATTATCGATATTAATAACTTTAATCTCGTAATTATTATTATTATTACTAATTTTACTATCGTTACTAATTTCTTCGTCGTTTTAAATTATTATAGATACCGCTTTTTAATTATCTCTTTTACCTACGATAATATATAGTAGGTTTTTAATATTTTTTTAAATTATAATTATAAAGGCCTCTTTCTCGAGGGTTTTTTATTTATATTTTAATTCTATAAATCGTTAATTTATTATTAAATTAATATTCTTTAATAAATCTTTTATATTTTCGTTTAAAGTATTAGTCCTTTATATCTCGTCTTTAAGATAATTATTTCTAAAAAGATCTTTTATACTTTTAACGAATTACTATTTAAGAAAGTTAAAAAAGATTAAAATTATTAAATTATTAACTTAAAGTATTTATAATAATATAAAAATAAATATAAAATCTTAATAAGAAAAATAATCTTTAAATTTAAATAATAAAATTAATCTTTAAAAAGTTAAAATAAAGATTTTAAATCTTTTATTTCTAAAAGAGGCTCCGGAGTACCGGAAATTATAATATAATATTATAATATAAATAGTATAACTACGTCGTATACTCTCTTTATAAGATTTATATACTATATTTAATAATTATTATAAAGCTAGTTTTGATATAGTATAATATAGATTTAGATAAATTTTATTTATATATAAATATCGTAAACCTTCGATTAATTATAACTCGTATTAATATACTATATAAAGAGAATACCGTATTAAGATTCTATTTAGATATATAGTCGATAAATTAATATTATATAACTAGATATCTCGGCTAATCTAGTTATTAAATATAGAAATATAATTTTTTATCTTCGAAAACTTATATATATTTAATAATTAATAATCGAAAAATTAAGAACTTTCTTTATAACTTTATTATATAATAATTAAAATAATATAAATAAGAAAATAAATAAATATAAATAACTCTTTAATTATTTTAATTATTTCTAATAAACGAGATAATTCCTTAATATAGGAGATATATATAATATCTAGTATATCGAGAATAAATTAGACGAGATTATAAATAAAAAAAGAGTTATAATTTATCGAAGAGATTTATAAACGTAGTTTTATATATTTTAATATAATTTAAATTTAAATTTACGTTAATAAAATGAAAAGTAACTCGATTATAATTTAAGGCGCTCGATAAGCGCCTTAAAAGTCTTAAACGCGATATTTATCTACCGACTCGAAATACGTTTAAAATATATAATTAAGAGGCCTAGAGTTATTCGAGTATATACCGAGTAAATTTAAAACGACTATTAATAGGCGCTAAATTAAGAGTATATTATTAATTATAACTCTTATTTATAACTTCTATTTATAGTCTAGGCCTCTATATATAGTTTTATTTATAATTATAACTATAACTATAGTTTTTATTATAATTATAATTATTATTATTATTATTATACCTCTATAATTACTACTATTATATATTATAATAGTAGTATGTATTTTAATATATAATCTACGTATTATCCCCGTAAGGATTTCGCCTAAATCGATTAATTCTAGAGATTAAAAATTTCTAGTATTAAAAGTCGTTCTAAAGAGTTATTACTATCGATAAAAATAATTATAAAATATTAAAATCTTAGGTAGTAAATTATATAATTTTTTAAAAATTAAGATCTTTAAAGTTTTAGATTTAATTTACGTTTATAGAGAGTCCGATATTTATTTTATAACGACCTCGGGCGCCCGTCGAGCGCCTACCGAGTATAAAATTATTCGAAGGGGCGCTCGGTATATACTCGGGGTTACTCGGGCGCTTTAAACTTATTTTAAATACCCGAGGTAATTTATCTTTAAACTTTAAATTACTAAAGCCGGTTTTCGATTTACCGACGTAAATAAATAGAATTTGAATTTGAATTTAAATTATTTAATTATTTAAATAATAATAATACTCTATAATTATAATAAGAAATATATATTTAATCGAGTTTATAAAGATTTAAAATCGTAAAAATATAATTACAAATATTATAAAAACTAAATATTATATAAATATTAAAATCGTATATTTCTTTAATTTAAATTTATTAATACTCGGAATATTTATTAAATAAATACTAGGGCTTATTTAAATATAAATATAAATATTTTATAAATTTATTTAAATTATTTAATACTTTATTTCTAAAGTCTTTATATAGGCGCGAGAATATATTTAAAATTTAAATTTAAAAATATCGTTATAAATTTAAACTCGTAATATTATAATTTTTTAATATAAAAAAGCGATATTCTTTAATAATAAACTTATTTATTATTATTATATATTTTATATTATTATAGATAATTTTTATATAATTTTAATATATTTTCTAAATTATTAAAATTAATTAAATTATTATCTCGATATTTTTTATATTAATAAAATCTAGTCTTAAATAGAGTATTCTATAGGTATTATTATTTAATATATTTACGACTACTTTTATTTACTACGGATACGGGATAGGCTAGTAGTTATAATATTAATAAATAACGATATAATTACGGAGCGTAGGAGGCGTAAATAATATTATATTCGGAATATCTTAAATATTTTATTAGGTGTTCTAGTATAGTAGCTAACCTTAGTACGTGCTTAGGACATATACTTTATAGCAGAGGTCGTGTGCAGGGGGTAGGGGTTTTTCTAACGCTAAAAGAGGTTTAAGACGGATTGAAAGACGTACTGGGGAAAGGTATTACGAGCAAGGACTGTAGATACAGCGTAGATTTTTGCAGATAGCTAAGGTGTATCGCTTTCAAAGTGATAGTTCGCAAACCATGCTGGAACCCACACACATATATATGTAGTTTCCCGAATCCACGCCAACACGTGACTTTTGGCTGACTACCGTGAGGTGCCGCCGTTCTGCTCCCGCGCTAAAGCCCATGTCGTACCACTACTCTCTTTCTGCTCCCTCATACTCCCTTTCTGCTCCCCTAGGCTTTCTCCCTGCTCCCTCATGCTCCCCCCTGCTCAGAGAACAGAGAGTTGTAGGAATTCGGAAAGTTTGAAAGGGCATCAATCGATTTCCAAGCGATTGACTGCATCGAGAAATCAGTGATGCTATCTAGACCACTTCGGGCTCTAATGCTCAACAAGACCGAATGCCTCTTTTATTGTGGTTAATGAACAAGCGAGTCCCGGGTCACGGCGGCTTCTCAGAATGCGTCTGAGGCTTGACAAAGTATCTCAGCCTTCTCGTGGTTTGCCGCAAAGTGGGATGTTAGGGCATGTATTCCCACGTCGAGTGCACTGTGCCTGTGTTCTTCTGCATTTGTACAAGGGTGACACATTTCGTCTTGACAGATGTCAGGCAGGCTTCAGGGGGGTTATGTGAATTGAGGTACGCTGTCCAATGGAACTCGGCAGTCTCAAGGGTCTTCTATAGGCTGAGGGTAGTCTCAAAAAGGCGCTAGTCATGACTAAATGTGTCATTCTCAATACAGCCCTCCGCAATGGCGCGGGGCTGCTTTAGCCAAAGATAATGAAAGGTTCTGCCCACTTGTTCGGTCCTTGCTCTTGCTTTCCTATTATCCTTGCTAATACGCTGTCTGGAGCATTTGCATTCTTCTGTAATCTAAACTATACTGCTGATATATCTCCGTGACACAGTACATTCAGTTTGATACATAATACCCTTGTCACCCTCCCTCTTAGTGATCTCAGCAAGCGAAGCCTTTTCCAACTATTGGCGGAGTACACAGCAGTATAAATTGGCAGCAAAAGCATGCCTGATAGCATTCCTGCTCCACGAATCGACTTAAACAATGAAACAATTAGAGAGTCGATTTTAATATTGAGTGTCCTCGACCGCCTTAGGAACGAAAGTAAGACTTCCTGAACTAAATACAAGTCGAAGCAGATCCTGTGTCCGGAAACAACAGTCTCTATGTGAAGCACGGTTCTTTACGTCCGAGCCGGTAGATCCTCAAGAGAAAAGTGAGGACGTAAACTGGAACGATATTCAGGTTTGTCTTGATCAAATGCAGGGTCTGTGGCCACAAAAGTACATTGCCGACCAAGCTAGGCTGCTTAATTCCAGAGAGAACCTATCAGTAAACCATCGTAACGCTGATTATAGTCCCGATATGGTTTTCAAGCTTCTAGACCGGGATGGAACTATACTGTCGACAAGCTTGTTCCGTCACATTGCCAGTGCATCCGTAATGTTACCAGGCAGAGAAGGTGTGCTGAAGCCGGATGAAGAAGAACAAGCAGCGGTAGAGGAGCAAGAAAGGGAAAATACAAGCCTGGAAGGGTAAGTGGAAATGAAAGACGAAGAGGAAGAGGAGACAAAGGGTTCGGCTAGGTGAAAGCGCGCCGATCCAATTTGTCCTCGATGCGACAAACAACTGCACAGGGCGAATTATTTAAAACCCCATTTGGAGACTTGCCAGCGCAAATGCGAACGATGTAGAGATCAAAATGTTCCTTACAGCATAACGAGAAGGAAAACCTTGAAGGTCTGTAACAATTATATAATAACAACCGCGGTGTGCGGCGGCCCCATGACACACGTCACCGGTCAAGAAGGTTCTCGTTCGAACCAAAAAATCTGTCAAAAGTGTGGTCGTGAGATGAGTACTTCTGCCTATAATAAGCACATATAGTTACAATGCAGGGGCCGATGCAAACGGTGCGAGGATCTGGATATTCTTTACCGATACGCAGGGCCACGGAGCACAGTCTGTGTAGGTCGTAGTACCGTAAAGGCGCAATGCAGCGACCCTAATCAAACTGAAAAATAATTCATGTTATGTCAACGGCGCGATTCGCAGCTACCTCGCAAATCAACACATCTTGAGAGATGTCTCGGAAAATACGAGGCATGTCAGGGAACAGGGGAAGCCTTGCGATGGGTCTTCTCTGAAGTTTGACACTTGCACAAATTGCAAAGCGGGAAAGTTGATCTGTTCTGGTGTCAGAGCATCTGAGTCCACAGAGCAGTGTTGCTCACGTTGCGGCGCTATACCCAACGGCCAGGTGAAGAGACACGAGAAAGAGTGCGAGGGGAAATGCAAGCTTTACGAGCAAGAAGATATACCTTGTGAAGGCTTCATGAACGGTGCATGCCGAAATTATAGGAACAACAAGGCGCGATGCACAAGCTGTCTCACACATACCTCTATCGTAGAGGGCCAAAACCTGCCCTAGATGTGGTGCAATATGCCGCGATCATCTCATGTTCGACGATCATGTCAATGCCTGCAGGAGAAAAACATAGTCACAGATAATCAACGCTTGGCTTCTATACGTATGAAGCTAAAAAGTTACTTTCCTTTGATTACAGCTGGATGTTTCGCCGCTCTGGCGAAGGTGCTTGATGACGACTAGTCTTCCCAATAGCTTTTGTAAGCTTTGGCATTGAAATGTCCCTGAGTCTCAATGTATACGAACAGCTGAGGATAGTTCATTTTCTCGCCTTGACGTCCGCTTGATGAGCTCAGAGACCGGTCCCACAAGCAATGTGATATGCCTTTCGGTTTTGGACTGCTGCACTCAGGTTGCAGCAAATAGACAAAGACAACATGCTGTTCAGCCGCTGAGATAACTAGCGTGTCTTGTCTAAAATAAGCTGTTATAGATCACTTTCTTGGTAGTGTGCTTCCCGTCGGCGGCGATAATGAGCTTTGCTAGGGTCCCAATGAATAGTAGTTCTGCCGCATCATGATCATACTCCTTTCCAGGTTTCAGCCACACAACGGAAAATAAGAGTATCGAAATTAAGCCCCAGAGTGCTGTAGAAATCCTATCAGCGTAGAAGCAGATCAGGATAGATATGGCGTCTTCGTCATCCCCCCAGTCGTCTTGCACAATATCCAAGCTGTAACTCCAGCGTTTAGGAACCTAGGGGGAAATTGAGTATATCGCATAGCATAGACCGATGAGTCCTGCCGCTGGGATTGCAACGGTCTGAAAAAAAGTACTCGGTTCTGTACTCGACTCCCAAATCCCTCCTCGGGATTGGAGCAAGTCTATAATTTCTGCATCCCGTTCTTTGAGATACAGACCACTTTGCTCGCAATCAGCCGCACTGACACTGCTGGTCTACGCGATGACATCTCGTGCTGTCACTTTCAGCTGCCAGAACTTCCATCGGCTCCCACAGCCATTTGGACTCAATCCCAGATCTAGAAGAGTTCTAACGGCCCAGAAGGGCCTGCGCCAGGCGGCTTCAATGACGATTGTGAAAATTGATTTCGGATCGCTGATTTTTCGTACTTGTGAGATGTCAGCCATGGAGATACCCTGCCAGAGCTGCATCTTATAGTCTCGGCGCCATTTTAAAGAATGGTTCCACAGTAGAGTCCCACTCCTCCACGAAATATGATCTCCTGGATGAGGATCAAGGCTCAAGATAGCGTTCATAGCTTGCAATGTGACAATGTGGCCCACGTTCAGGCTTGCCGCGTCCGTGATCAGATTCTGCACCTCGTTGTTCGTGTTCATAGTCGAGGCGATGAGTCGTGATAAGACAGTTCCTCTATATGGCTGACGGCTTTCCGAAATTCTTAGGAAGCAGCTACCCTGTGGAGTTGCACCATTTTTCATTAGCAGCACAGAGAGCTCGTCCAAACCTAAGGCCGCAGCGTGGAAAAGTGGACACGTTTGACCGGAGGATTCATCTATCGAAAGACAGGCGTCTTCAAACCAGTTCTTGGTCATCCAGTTCAAGGGTTGCGCTACACTGACATTCTTCATACCGAGAGCAGGGTTTTCCTATTCAAAGTCAATTCAAGGGATTCGAAATGTCCGAACCTGGGTGCTAGCTCCGCCGAGGGCTACATACGCTAGATGTATGTCTTGATGATTTGATCTTGCAATCGTAGTCATATATAGGATTGCGTAGCACAGGTTTCCATCAAATTCAAGATAATTCTTTGGACAGAGTTTAGTACGTGTGACGAAGTGATTCCAAGTATGCTCTGGGAAATAGCTCCGTAGGTCGTCAGCCTTGTTTACACGGATCAGCTGATCCTCGATCCAGCGATAATCTTCACCCATGTATACAAAACATGGGAACGCTGGCCCTGGCTGGATGGTTGTGCCACCAGGTTCGTTGATCAAGTCGCAAAGGATTCCTCGTCGCCCACGTACTATGGCCAGAAGAATAGCGTCGACTAAACCTTGTATATGGTAGTGGTCAACCGGAAGGCTGTTTGTTACTTCTCTATCGAGGCTAAGGGGTATCTCGGTGCTGTAATAGGAGCGCATGACAGACGCTCGTAGATTATAGTTTTGTCCTTTGACGCGAGTGAAAGGAGGTTCCGAGATGCTATGATCAATGCTGTCTGAGTCGCTTGCTGTATCTCCCTTTCTTCGTCACTAGTTTCGATTGAGTACGAATCACTAGAATCCGAGGTCCATAGGGGACTACGCCGACGACAAAAGCGCGTATACTTTCGCCGCCGTTGTCTTCCCCTGGAAGACGGCTTAGAAGTACACGCCTCGCGATCTTCAGGACCATATGCCATCTGGTCATCGCTGATCAGAAAGCTCAAGGAGCTCTCTTTGTCCAGCTTTCTTTGGGCTTGGGCTGTCTCCGTAGGATTTGGCTCCGTATCTCTTTGCGGCTTGTAGACTTTGGAAAGAAAGTTTCGAGTTTGGAATAATGGCTTGACGAAAGACACTGCGTTGCATCTCTATTGCCTTCCATCATCGCAAAAGAAAGCCCATTTCGGGCACTGTGACGACGTTGTTCTTGAATATTCGTTCCATGGTCGGCGGAAAATGATAATGCGTTTTCGAGACAAACTCTTTGATCTTCGCCATGATTTATGTACCTCCAAAATTTGTCCGGAGTGTCAAAGCCAGACAAAGCGTTGCTAAAGGCAGTTCCCACTATCAAGCCTGTAAGATCTAGGTCATGCCAAACAACTTCGAGATCTCTTCTTCAAATTACTAGAAGGGTTCACTGCCCAGTGGGCCAAACCGCCCAGTAGGCCACCCTGCTCTAAGTCCACCACTGTAGGTATTGATACCATATCTTCGCAGGCAAAGTTATAGAAATTACTGATTACTACAGCTTTTATACCAACAATTTCATTCATACTAGTATGGTTCGTAAGTTATAATGACTCGACTGTCTATACCTAAGCGGCCCCTAGAGCTAGACCCCGGAGTAGGAAAATCAAAATCTCCGGGTACTCAGCTTGGCCCACTGGGCGGTTTGGCCCAATGGGCAGTGAACCCTTCTACGGGGAAATGGTCGCTCTCTCAATGGGACAAACAGCCCACGATTAAATATACTATCTAAGACCAAGAGAGTGATACAATGAACAAAAATAATCATCGTGTCAACACCTACCCCAAATTACATCTCTAAATCAGTCCTCCACAACCCGACCGTAATTCCCGCCTCTGATTACATCGCCGCTTGTTCCTCCTGCCTCAGCTTGTAGCGTCCGTCTTGAAGGTTTCCAGACTCCCTACGAGGTATAAAGATGTCAGCATCAAAACTCGGGAAGTACATTGAAGCCGGCCCGTCACCATCAAACTCACCTTTTACTTGGGAACTGAACCTTCAGCTGGAGCCTCCTTGTTCATACCGAGCCACTCCCTCGGCAGGCTCGTGAGACTTCGTTTGCCGTCGCAACCCAAGCCGTCGCAGGTTAGGCCGCCATTGGCGAGGATCGGAGTAGCCAGCATCAAGGCAGAAAGCACTGTGCAGACTATGGAGGTGAGCTACATTGTTCAGAGTGTCTTGAGAAGTGAGTGAGTGAGATCGAAGGAAGAGTCTAGGTTACAAGTCGAAGAGTGGAAGCAACGGTTGTGTTTGATGGTGAGGCCGGGATGAATTGATGGTCTTATTAATTTTCACAGTAGTTATCGGGGAATGGTGCCCTTTCATATTTGGGGGAAATTAATGTCAAGAGTCACAATCTTACTTGCAGGGTTTTAGCTTTTAAGGCCACCCGCAAGACTTATGGTACTCGCCGTGTTCTCTTGCTTTCAGCTCCTGACTCTTGCGTCTGGACTCTTGGACGAGCACTTCGCAATGCTTTTGGGGGAATTGTTAGGTAGACTAGCCCGCAGCCAGACATCTACACTTCGTCAGTGCTCTTGAGCAGGCTACCGAAAACATTTCTCCCAAAGAAGAAATACCTCGCTTTTCTTGGCTGATTGTCACGCTCTTTGTCGATCACTTTGGCAAGGCTTCTAGGCTTCGAAACCGCTGACGCCTGGCTTTCGCAACAGTGTTCAAGAATAAGAAGTTCCACTTGTTACAATGTGTGAGTAATTTTAGGAAGTATCGGGCATCTCACCCTTCCAAATTTGCCATTCGTCCCTCTGGAGCAATCCTTTGGACAATATTGGGTAGTTGCGCGCTCGTTTTTTGACAGACTTCCGCGCTCTTCGTCCAATCCCGTGAGATGGATCTCAGCCTCCGTGCCCATCAACCATGGTCTTCGCACCTTCGGTTGAGCGCGGAATCCTCCTCTTGGCAGGTTTCTTGAGCAGATGAGAGAATCGACAATCAATATTAGAAGAATAAGAAGAACAAATTAGCGTGTCTTTAATGAAGGACAGGATCAAACGATGCAAAATTCAATCAGCTAAATACTCAAAATCATAACTGTGCAAAAGGTGGATTGCAAGGGACCGCGTTTGCTAATGTATGTTCATTTGGAAGAGGAAACATATACAAGGACGTTTGAACAAGTGCTCAAAGGTCAACAAATCAAACAATGCTGCTGGACGCCAATGCCACCGAACCTGCTTTTTCATGCTTCGTCTGCAGCCAGAATACTTAGTAGGTTCTCTTGAATGGTGCCACAGCCTGTGAACATATTAGCAATTGACCTCGTAAGCGGAATCGTAAGGATTGAAGCTTACCTTGCACTCATTCTCATCCAAAGTATGCCCAATAACCTGCCTGTACCCAAGATCAACCTTACCTTGTGCCTCCTTTTGGAAACTAAGCGTATGCTTCATCCAGTTCTTATCATCACGATCAGGGTAATCCTCTCTGGCATGAGCACCCCTCGACTCCTTCCTGTTCGCAGCGGAATCAGCAGTCTGGACAGCACAGGTTAACAAGTTCCGTAATTCGAGAGATTCGACAAGGTCGCTGTTCCAGATCATCGATCTATCCTTCGTACCAAGCTCGGAGAAAGATTGGTCGACATCCTTGATACGCTTGCTTCCTTGGTCGAGGGACTCCTGGGTACGGAAGACGGAGACGTCGGTTTGCATGACTTTCTGCATGGCGCTGCGAATCTCGTGCGTAGATTTGGGTCCTGAGGCTGTGCGAACGCTATCGAGCATACTAATGGTCTCGGCACCTGCGTCGGCGCGAATCTCCTTGTGTGGCATGCCAGGCTCAAAGTTGTCGCGGACGGTGTGAGACACGGCACGGCCGAAGACAATCAGATCAAGCAGCGAGTTGGCACCTAGACGGTTTGCACCGTGTACTGAGACACAAGCAGCTTCTCCGCAGGCGAAGAGACCAGGTACGACCTTGTCGTTGCCAGCCTCGTCCACGGTGATGACTTCGCCAGTGTACTTCGTGGGGATACCGCCCATGTTGTAGTGGACGGTTGGCAGCACTGGAATGGGCTGCTTGCGGACATCGACACCAGAGAAGATGGAAGCGGTCTCTGAGATACCTGGGAGACGCTCATGAAGGACCTCAGGTGGCAGATGCGAGAGCTGTAGGTAGAGGTGATCTTTGTCAGGTCCGACACCACGGCCTTCACGAATCTCCATCGTCATAGATCGGGAAACGACGTCTCGGGATGCTAGATCCTTCGCTGTGGGAGCATAACGTTCCATGAACCGCTCGCCCTCCGAGTTGAGGAGGTAGCCACCCTCACCTCTCGATCCCTCGGTGATCAAGCAGCCAGCACCGTAAATACCAGTAGGGTGGAATTGGACGAATTCCAGATCTTGATTGGGGAGACCAGCGCGGGCTACCATTGCCATACCATCACCAGTACAGGTGTGGGCAGAGGTACAACTGAAGTATGCTCGGCCGTAGCCTCCAGTGGCGAGGACAGTATTGTGTGAACGGAATCGATGTAGAGTGCCATCTTCTTGATTGTATGCAATGACACCCTTGCACTCGCCATCTTCCATGATCAAGTCCAGCGCGAAGTATTCGATGAAGTAATTGGTATTGTGTCGTAACGATTGACCGTAGAGAGTATGAAGTAGAGCATGTCCGGTTCGATCTGCAGCAGCGCAGCATCGGTATGCCTGCCCGCCTTTGCCAAAATTCTGCGATTGACCACCAAAGGCTCGTTGGTATATCTTTCCCTCGTCCGTTCGCGAGAACGGGCAGCCGTAGTTCTCGAGTTCAATGACACTTGCAGGTGCCTCCCTCGTCATGTAGTGGATAGCATCTTGGTCGCCGAGCCAGTCCGATCCCTTGACAGTATCGTACATATGCCACCTCCAATCATCCTCGTGCATGTTCCCTAGTGCAGCATTGATACCGCCCTGTGCGGCTACTGTGTGACTTCTTGTCGGGAACAGCTTGGATATGCATGCCGTATTGAAGCCAGCTTCTGCCAGACCGAAAGCGGCTCGCAGACCCGATCCACCAGCACCGACGACGAGAGCGTCATACTCATGATCCTACATCGTATTCAGTCAGAATGAATTCCATCGTAGTTGGTGGGAGAGGCATACTATAATAGGGTATTTGTTGTCGATGAATGGAGACGCCTCCTTGGCACGCAGTGGCTGATTGGCTATTATTCGACCTGAGAAGCGTCAGCGAGTAAGTCCAGCCTGGATCATGTATAGCCCAACCATACCATAAGGTCTCGAGGTAGAGAATACTCGACTTTGGCGTGCCGCCTTCGAAAACTACATTCTTCTCATCAGCACTCGCCCCTCATCATGTTTACCAGGCGGCGGGACAGACCTTGGATGCTGAAGCAAATTTCCGTATCCCTAGGGATGCCATTGTATAAGAGAATTCACAACCAGACAATTGAGCTTGATTGCGAACAAGTGGAGGAGCAGAGAGGTGAGGCGTAGAGAGATTGTATACTTTTGCGGAGGCGGAAAGTGCATCTTGTCGTCAGATCGGGCGCTAGAGCCATTGCAGAATCAGCCGAGGCTGTGGGCTTTTGGCCAATCAAAGGACAGTTTTACCAAGCAGGCCTCTCGTGATATGAACAATTCTACTTCCTATCCTTTCGTGGTTGAGTTTTACTGCGAAAGCAGGTGCTAGTTGTAAGAGACAGCTTTCCTCAGGGACTGGGCGTCCTTGGTCTGCTACCTCTTTTAGAATTCTTAGCCATGGGAAGAGAACGAAATACTAAAAAGGCGTTCTGAGAGGAAAGTCTCACTGGAAACTTTGAAAACACACTGGCGACACTCTGGAGCTCACTGGGAACCATTGGAACATACTGGTAACACAATCCGGACACTAGATTGGGAGTTAGATCAATTCAGCATGTTGAGCCGAGGTATTCTAGGGATAGTGGTCCGGTCCGAGTTAGATATCTTGGTAAGGAGCACAACTACTCATTTAGATCGGACATAGACAGCGCTTTTGTGTGCCAATGCTTTTGGTTACTATTACTTCAAGGGTCTTGCACTAAAGCGTCCAAATTTTCAGTGTCCTCGATGGGGAGTGGTGCTGAATGAAAGCGGACAACACTGGAATTCCAATTTCCACCAGAATCCTGAAGATTGAGGCTCCTGGCCGAGTATATGAAATCCCATGGCTTCAGACCTTCGTTCTATAACGCACAGTGATTGATGACCGTTCCATAATTATACATAGGACTCAGATGCAGATACCTCAGCTCCCACCAATCGAATGTTCACTAACACTAAAGGTCGCACTCCCCGTCACTGCCTCAGTGCCAGCCTGCACACTCTGCAGCTCCGCCGTCCCAATACCGCCGTCAATCGTCTTCAACTGCGCCAGAAACGGCAACAAATCTCCCGAAAAGATCTCAATATTCCCGCTGGTAGGATAGAAACTGTAAACTGTGCTGACACCATTGGGGATATTGGATCCCGAGTAAATGTCGAAGGTAGAGCCTTGAGAAGCGAAGGAACCGACTTTGCTTGAGGGATAGCCGATGGGTCCGAGGTCGCCGTAGAAAGCGAGCCAGATCATTACTTCGTATGTGTGGTTGCCGACAGGGGTGCAGCCACCAGATCCGAGAAACATGTCGTAAGCTACGTCGGCCTTGATGGCGTCCGTTGAATAGCTGTTCATATGATTAGTATCTGCATTCTCAAAAGGAGAAGTGAAGTGTTGCGAGCGAAAGCTGCATTACCTCCATTTCCATGTCGACGGAATGCTCGTAATGTCATTGACGGCCTTACATAGAGTAAAAGTATCTCCATTGGCGTTGGCAAAGCTTTTGATGTTATCACCACTATTCCAATTCCACGTGGTAGTCCACGCGACGCCGCTACCGCTAGTACCTGCTGCTTGAGCGCGTTGCGACCCTCCTAAACCTAGAGTCGCTCCCCATATATTCGCCATGATTGTATAGCCATCAGCTGTCAATGTGCTCGTTGCATCGCATACCGTGGTACCAGAGCCAGATGGGGTACTGCCGGCGGAGGATGTACCAGAGGGGGAGCTACCGACGACTGCTATAAAAGAACACATGATGTTTCACCGATCGTGAGTCATGAACGAAGGAGCAGGTTTAGAGTTAGTAGCAACAGGAGTAGGGGTGCCGATAATGGCGGCAGTAGTCGTTGCAGTAGTTGCAGGAAGGGCAGTGCCAGCGCCGGGACGACTATGGTGATGGCCGCCCCCTTGTGGAGATGCGAGAGTGAGAGTCAAGGCTGCAAGCCCAGGTAGAACGTAGCAGGAGAAATGCATAATGAATGAAATAATGGATATGATGAACTTGGCTGCCAGCATCTTAAACGAGTGACCTGAAGATGTTGAAGAGGAGGAAACAAGAGCGATTGACGAGACAAGATACGTAAGCGTGCAATACTGTTAAAGAAAATGACCAACGCTGGTAACCTGGTTTCTTCTGTAGCATCAGAAAATAAGGTGATACTCTCCGAGGTGACCAGACCTGAAACAGACAGCGGCGGGCACCGAGACTTCGGTGGAGCTTGTTCAAAATGTCCCCCCACCTTTCAAGGATCTCCCTGCTGCACATGTTCTGTGTGGATGGAAGTAGATATATACTCTGAAGACTACCACCACTATCGATATTGTAGACCCGCTGCCATGCTGCAATGACTTCCTGGACCATTGCCAACGAGACTTGAGATTCAAGGACAGCTGCAAAATGCGGGGAAAAGCGTTGAGGTAAAGCTGTACACGCCGTAAGAGCTGAAACGCAATGCATATGAAAGAGGGCAACCGTTAATCAATGACTGTTGGCTCTCCGAACTCTCTGTGGAGCCTTGTATAAAAACATGAAGGAGGGAACGACTTCAGTATATCTGTTACCTAAATATTGAGATTATCAAGTCGGAGGAAGTATTGTGCAAGATTTAGGACTTTGTGTAAAAAGGTTCACGGAGCGCCAAGGCTGATCTGACCAATGAGATGATAGATACCAAGACGGGTTCTTCTTTCTCCATGAAAAGCTTGGAGTCTTGACATCTACTGAAGGTACGATGTTGCTCAAAAGACAGAAACATCCTTGTTTGGGCGCCAGCTATGCTCTGCTGTGATTGTGTTCGAATGCGAACCCATTTATTAGATGCTGTTGTCTATGGGACAGCATACCAACGCTCCCGTACCGTCGATGCTCACGATGCTGCGCAATTATTGTACATTGGCCATTGTTCGGATCCCTCAGCACCCTCCAGATCGCCTTGCACGCCCTTCAAGCTCTCTAGTTGTATTGCATGTCTAGAATCTCAAAGTCAGCATCACCTTTGGACACCAAGAATGGATTCTCCAGGACGTAGACTCACAGGCTGCCGTAGAATTGAACTTGAGATTCCCCTTGATGACCTTGTCCACCGCAGCCAAGAAGTCCTTCTCCGTAGCCACCTTTCTCCTCGCCCTTATGGCGAACATACCTGCCTCAGTAGCCACACTCCTCAACTCAGCTCCGGTGCTGTTGGGACACAGTCGCGAAATCAACTCCCATCGGATATCGCGCTCTACGCTCATACTCTTGGCGTGAATGCGCAGAATGTTGGCTCTTCCCTCCAAGTCTGGCAGGGAAAATTCGATCTTTCGATCTATGCGTCCAGGACGCATAAGAGCTGGATCCAGGGTTGATGGTCGATTAGTAGCGAACATGACTTTGATGTTTCCGCGGGAGTCGAAGCCGTCGAGCTGGGTAATAAGTTCCAGCATAGTACGCTGGACTTCGTTGTCGCCACCAGCTCCATCGTCGAAACGTGCACCGCCTATAGCATCGATTTCGTCGAAGAAAATGATGCAAGCCTTCTTCGTCCTTGCCATTTCGAATAGTTCTCTCACCATCCTCGCGCCTTCGCCAACGTACTTCTGCACAAGTTCTGAACCAATAACACGAATGAATGTGGCGTCTGTACGATTTGCTACGGCTCTAGCGCAGAGTGTCTTTCCTGTACCTGGGGGACCGTAGAGGAGAGCGCCCTTCGGAGGATCAATACCGAGGCTCACAAAGCGTTCGGGCGAAAGAAGAGGCATCTCAACGACTTCTCGGATCTTCTCGATTTGATCTTTGCAGCCACCAACGTCGCCGTAGGTAACGTCGGGCTTATCTTCTACAGTCATCATGGTAACGGAAGGGTCGATCTTAGGTGGCAGGGGAAGGAGGATTTCGTATTTATTGCGATCGACCCTGTTCAGTGTTAGATGCTTGGAACCATAGACAAAGATCATTGTTGTAAGGATAGCCTACCCGACTCTCATGCCTTCCTCGATATCTGTAGGACTGACACGCTCACCGAGCTTGACGACGAATTTGGCGATTTGCTTGACATTGATGACATATTTGCTCTTCTCCGAGTCTTTCTCATCTTGGATGATCTTGGTGCATCGGGCGACTTGGAGGGGGTGGTCTTCTGACATTCGCTGTCGGTCCGCTGCAATATCCCAGAGATGTGGTGGCGCGAGACCAGTATCTGACTCCTTGACTCCTATTTTCTCATTGACACTGGTCTGCTTCTCCTTGATCTGCTTTTCCAGTCGTCTTAGGCCAGCGGCGTATGGCGCAGCTCCATAGGTCTTGAGCACTTGAATATCCTCATCCGTAAGTGGCGTTATCTTCTTCTCGGGCTCCTCATCATCGGCAAACTCCTTCTTGTACTTCTCCCAGCTCTGCCCAGTGGCACTAGGCATCTTGGATTGTCGTATACACTGTTTGTCTGTTGATCAAGGTTTCAGTAGACGCAGCGACTCGAGAGGAAGAGGAAAAGGCAGGCGAATTGTGCCGTTCAGATGGGATCTTCTAGAGATAACGCCTGGTGACGTCGACACGTTGAACCGAGGAAGCAGTGATAGAGGATGGCGGATGTCATCTCTAGGAGCTCCCTCGGCTTCAGCCGGCGCTAGTCTCGCGGTTGCAGAAATTCGTGGGACGCGACTGAACCGTTTTGATATTCACACAATCTACGAGTTTGATATGCAAACACGAGTCCACTTGTATTTCTGTATCCTACTCAGACTCTCACATCTCCAGCGCTCTGCCCTAACCATATTCTTCATACAAAATGGCGGCTGCTACAGCGCCAATGCAGTCAAATTCAGGCAATAATGCCTTCAAAGTACTTCTGGTCTCTTATATTGCAAGTGCTTTCGAATTACTGACTTGTATGCAGGACAAAGAAAAGCCTATGGCTGTTCGAAATGCCAACATTATGGCAGCTCGAGCTGTTGCAGATGCCATACGAACTGTGAGCTCAAATCTACGAAAGAATATCGATTGCTGAGAGCTAATCGAAGCTCAACAGTCGCTCGGCCCGCGAGGCATGGACAAGATGATAATGACGGGAAAGGGCGAGACCATAATCACAAATGACGGCAACACTATGCTGAAAGATATGGCGGTCATGCACCCAGCAGCCAAGATGCTCGTAGACCTCAGTGCAGCACAAGATGTGGAGGCAGGAGATGGGACAACTTCAGTGGTAGTCATTGCTGGAAGCTTACTTGGAGCAGCAGACCGATTACTCGCGAAAGGCATACATCCTACAGTCATCTCAGAGTCCTTCCAGCGAGCAGCAGCAGCGGCGGTGGAGACTCTGGAGAAAATGTCACATCCTATTCAATTATCGGATCGAGCTACACTACTCCAAGCCGCTTCTACATCCCTATCCTCGAAGATTGTCTCTCAACACTCGAATCTCCTGGGACCTATGGCTGTCGATGCTGTTTTGAAAACTATAGATCAGAAGACTGCAGACAATGTCGATCTCAAGAACATCAGGATAGTCAAGAAGGTTGGGGGCACAATAGAAGATAGTGAGATGATTGATGGACTGGTCCTCAATCAGCCAGTGGTAAAAAGTGGAGGTGGACCTGCCAGGATGGAGAAAGCGAGGATAGCTCTCATACAATTCCAGCTCAGCCCCCCTAAGCCGGACATGGAGAACCAGATAGTTGTCAATGACTACAGACAGATGGACAAGATCCTGAAGGAAGAGCGCACATACCTTCTGAACATGGTCAAGAAGATTAAGAAAGCAAAGTGTAACGTCCTACTGATCCAAAAGTCGATATTGCGAGACGCTGTCAACGATCTCAGTCTGCATTTCCTGGCCAAGCTCAACATCCTATGTGTCAAAGATATCGAGCGAGACGAGGTGGAATTTATATGCAAGGTATGCTACTGCTAATTCTTCATCAGACTTAGAATTAACGATATCCCAGAGCACCGGCTGCAAACCAATCGCCGAGATCGACTCCTTCACCGAAGACAAACTCGGCACCGCCGACCTTCTCGACGAAATCCAAGCCTCAGGCTCGCGCATCGTAAAAGTAACCGGCATATCGCACAAATCCACCGTCGGCCCAAAAACCGTCTCCATAATCTGCCGCGGCGCCAACACCCTCATCCTCGACGAAGCCGAGCGCTCGCTCCACGACGCCTTGTGCGTAATACGCTGCTTAGTAAAAAAGAAAGCACTAATTGCCGGTGGTGGCGCGCCGGAGATCGCTATTGCTAATTCGCTGAGCAGTAAGAGTAGGGAGTTGACTGGCACGGAGGCCATTTGCTGGAAGGCGTTTGCTGATGCGATGGAGGTTATTCCGACTACGTTGGCGGAGAATGCTGGGTTGAATAGCATACGAGTCGTTACGGATCTCAGACATCGACATGAGTTTGGGGAGAAGAATGCTGGTGTTAGCATTAGGAGTGGTGGTGTGAAAAACAACATGCAGGACGAGAATGTGTTGCAGCCTTTGCTCGTGAGTACGAGTGCGGTGGAGTTGGCGGCCGAGACGGTGAAGATGATACTTAGGTATGTTCTTTGCTCTTAGACGGCCTGCTTTGAGTTTACTGACTTTGTTCTAGAATTGATGACATAGCGCTTTCAAGATAGAACAAGGATGAAAAAGCAGGCATAGATACCAGTCACGATTGATACCATTTGATCGAACAATTGACTCCAATTTCGTAATTTTATTACATCGGCTCGTATCAACACCGCACTCGATATCAATCTTTATCATGCCGGCTCAATTAGCTATTAATCCTTGGTACTTCCCATCATCCACAGAAGGGCTGTGTCATGTGGCAAGTCTTCGGGCGCTCTACAAAGGAAGCAATCATATCGCAGCATATCTTTCCCACGAAGCCGATACAGACCTTGGCAGGCGGAGTTGAATGGTAAGAACGACCTCCGGATATAACTACCAAAGGACGAATCTTTCCAATCTAAAGCAGGTTCAAAGGTAGAGGTGGTGGTAGATCTTCCAAGCAAGCGAGCGCTCACTCGGTGCGTAATAGCTAGATAAGTAATACATCATTTCAGAAATGAAAGCTCGAAGTTTGTCAAGAAACTTTGGTATCATGAAAATATCTCCGCTCAAATCCCAAGCAACACCCCTAAAACCAGATAAATGCTCGCTTCAAGCGCTAAAGAACAGCAAAGAGCAAAATGCAAATTTCTCATGCCCAGATTTTCTGCCAAGTGCCCGGAGCCTAGAGCGAAGAATGGCAAGACAGCGGCTCATGAGCCTCCAGGTCTTGCCAAGCACCCAGCAAGTGGAGCAAAGATATTGCCAGACCGGTGTCTTCAGTAGTGGAAGATCACGACTTCCCACTAATCTTCCTCCAAAACCTCCCCACAATCCCCCTCTCCTTCGGCATTGAATCCCAAATATCCGCCTCCCTTTTCGTCGGCGGCAGATGCTCGAGTGCCAGCGGATCATCCCCCGTCGTATGCGCATACAACGCTTTCTCATCTGCGCGCAGATCCGGCCGCGTGAGCGTCATGCGGAGTGTCATTTCCCTGCTTCCTGCGAGAAGCTGGGCGAAGGGTTGGTGGGAGTCGTGTCGGATGTTGATGGGTTTGCTGGTTGTGTGGGGTTGGCGTGGGGAGTTTTGTGGGAGGGGAAGAGGGTGGTGGGGTTGGCGAGGTGAGGTTTGGATTTGAGTTTGAGGGGCGAAGAGGGTGTGGCTGGAGCCGGAGGAGGTGGCTATGGAGGGGGAGAGGAGGACACCGTCGTGGAATGCGCTGTTCATAGGTGAATATGGGGTATCGCGCTCGGGTAGGCTAGCGGTATCGCCGATCGAGTCTTCGTCGTCGTCGAGGGCGTCGATGAGGGAGGGTTGGTCGTCATAGAGGAAGGTTTTGCAGGGTGCGGTTTTGGGGTTGCGGGAGAGGGAGGGGCGGGACAGGGGCAGGTTTTCTTTGTCGTCCATGGAGGGGAAGCCGAATTCGATTGCTTCGTCGAATTTTTGGGGCGAGGCGAGGTAGACGCGCAGTTTCAGTCTGGCTTCGGGGTCTTGGTAGTGGTGGGCGGTGGGTTCGATGCCTGAAATGGAGTCGCGAGGGGCATGGCTTGTTGCTGGGGCTCGGGATTGTCGGCGTGAGTGTGAGCGGGATTGTGGTCTATGTTGCTCTTGAGGGATGGCGGGTACTGGGGGTTGTGTCGATGGGCGGTATGGGGATGAGGAGAGGTTTGCACCGAACGGTAGCGAAGTCAGGGACAAAGCTCTTCGGAAGGAAGGACCTCGCTTTCTTGACTTGGCGTTCGATTTAGCTGCCTTGTTGATGAATTGGTGATAGTCATCGAGGGCAAGATCCAGGTCATCATTGTCATCGAACCATATCATTGACTCGTCCATGTCTATGGCTGAGTCGACAGGGTGCTCGGCTTCGAAGGTGCTTGTGGAAGACAGACTGGAGTAGGAAGACGTTCGGAGGGTTGGCACACTGCGATTGGCCTCACGATTGAGCTTGTAAAATTTGTAGAGTTTTTCGTCTGCCGCGTCTGGGACCACACTGCCCTGGTGGCCTGATAACAATTCACGTTCTTCCTTGGTAAAGTGTCTTCTCTGAACTTTTTCAGGTAGCCTTAGAAACCATTGTGCCTCCAGGTGGGAAAATGTGGCAGTCAAAGGTGAAGGCGAAGGTGTTTTTCTTCGTAGGATGGAAGGATTCTTGAAGTAGCTTGAGTTTCGGCGAGCCAACGTTGGCCTCAATGGTTTGCTATCACGTTTTGCTATCTTCGCACTGCCGTAGGAGCTGCTCAGGGAGGATGCTGTATTCTTCGACGCAGCACCTTGGGCAAGCCTCAATCTTTCAAGGGATGAAAAGTACTGCAGGTTAAACGCTGAGTTAGCTACGCGATCTTTTAGAAGCGAAGTTTTGCTTAAGCGCTGGGGGCCATTGACTTCGCATGTCACGCCACCTGGTGACAATGGTACATGCAAAGGATGTAAGAGCTCCAGATAACGTACCTTTCGTTTGACAGCTGGTGGAAAATTTTCGAAGTCATCGTTGAAGGGGCCGCTGCCCTCGCTGGAGATCATCTCTTAGGGCCTAAGCCTGATTGGGCTGTCTGGTATGTGCAAATGTGTTTAGTAGGGTGACCTCACTTGACGGGGTCACGTAGATCGTTAAGTAAGTAGATAGTACCAAAAGGCAGAGAGTGGGGCGTGCTTGAAGGAGTAGGAGTTGAAGTTGAAGCTCGTTTCTCAGCTCGAGGTAGTTCTAGAGAGGGGGACGGGGCATGGCAAACATTAATGTTGCCGCTGGCATGTGGCCAGTTGCGGGCGACTTGAGATCCTTTCATGCACAGCTAATGGTAGAGGCGCTTTCGAAACGCTTATGATATGCCACAACGCACAGCCTTTAGCATTGTTATTTAGGGTTGGGAGACTGTTCGAGTTCTAGAACCGCCAACCACCGTCCGAAGGTCACCGACCTTGGACCACACTACTACCTCGGCGCTCCAACAAATCTGTAGGCTTGATCATCTCGCGAATCGAGGAGCAGGACGCTTGCGCTGGTTCTGTAATTTTGTCCTCAAGCACAAGTGGAGCAATGGAGACCTTGAATTGGGATTCACTTGATAGGCTCATGAAGTGACAGCACACCTCGTGATCATGTAGCATGCCAGTTCTCGGAGTATTTACCAGGATTCTTGGATGTTGGGGACATCCTTCGTCTCCACATGCCAGGTGGTCGCTGCTTGCTGGCGATCATTCTCTGCAAGGCACAAGGAACGTCCTTTGGCTGTTGCTTGCATTAGGGCCGACGCCATAGCCAGGGGCATTGACCTTCAGTAATCAGTAGTCGGCGGCTGACAGCACTAGCACGGTGACCGGTCTTGCGATTTGGCGAGAATGATCAATCAATTGGGCCTGAAAGATGATCGACCTGGATCCAATCGCGATGAAGTGACACAAGCCTTCTTTGAACTCGGTGGGCACGAAAGTAAATAGGGCCTTCTCCTCTGACCGTTGTCCTTCCCACTCTTTCCCACTCTTTCCCAAGCGAATGTTCAACGTTTCAGGAGCACGGGCTGCTGTCTTTGTCTCACTCGTAGAGCGGGATATTGCTGAAACACATGGCCAGCGGCATATGCATAGCTGCGTAAGCTGCTCATGGCGATGTAGTATAAGCTCTTACAATATTGGTGGCACTTGCATGATTGATGTGGTGGGCAAGGACGTGGGTTGTGGAAATCACGAATTTGGGGGCGATAATAAGGCTCGCTTGTCATTTCAGCGCCCCCACTTCACGTGGCTTCCCTGATCTGTGCCAGGGAATGTTATCGATGTGTTGTACGGATATCGCCGTGGAAACCCTGGAAAAAAGAAGGAATTATCGACTATCGACCCCACTCCCCACAGCATCAAATAGAACTCTTGTTCCCAATAAAGTTGTCTTGGTATCCGCAAACATCCCGCCCATAATAATCGAACCAGTAGAACTATCGTAAACTGGTACCGAACGTAAGATGAGTATCTCAGGTCGGCGCTTTTCGGTCAGCAAGGGTCCAAGTGCTTCGTAAGGAGCTTCCCCAAATCCTGGGTTTACGTCAACTCTTGACGAATCTAGCCACTAACTTCCAGCTTTCGTGTAGCGAGCTCAACTCGAAGATACACCGCCAATTCCGCAATGCGCACGAAGGCCACCGCCCCCATGCCGGACTTGACCCAAGCAGAGCCAGCACAGGCGTAGTGTGGTGCACGGAGCGGGCGAACGAGCATGGCTTCCAGGACGCACCGGACGACTGGGCCAACCTTGGCCAAGGCGCTCCTGAGGTCGACGATGACATTGAAGGCAGCTTTGATAGGCCCAAGACTATCGATGTGTCTATGGCTGGTAGGGAGTATGGTCCTACGGCAGGAATCAAACCATTGCGAGTTGCTGTTGCGAACCTGTACAACGCGCATCATCGTAAGGGCAAGGACAGCCAGTACACCTGGGAGAATGTTGCAGTCGTGCCCGGTGGGCGAGCAGGCCTCATTCGCATTGCTGCCGTTTTAAACAATGCCTATCTGGGCTTTTTCATCCCTGACTACACGGCCTACAATGAGATGCTGAGTCTCTTCAAGAACTTCGCCGCCATTCCTTCCCCATTATCTGAAGCAGATGGCTACCACATTCATCCCGAGAAGATTGCAGAGGAGATCTCGCGTGGTACTTCTGTCATACTGACCTCGAACCCTCGCAACCCGACAGGTCAGGTGGTGAAGAATCCTGAGCTGGCTCAGATACAGGACATTGCCAGAGACCGTGCTACGCTGATCATGGACGAGTTCTACGGTGGGTACAACTACACCAGCAACTGCGACGGTACCACCATCTCTGCCGCTGATAACATCATCGATGTCGACGAGGATGATGTGATTATCATCGATGGCCTGACCAAGCGTTTCCGTCTCCCAGGCTGGCGAGTAGCATGGATCGTAGGACCCAAAGAATTCATCTCAGCCATTGGATCTTGCGGTTCTTACCTCGATGGAGGCACTAACGTGCCTTTCCAGGAGGCTGCCATCCCAATGTTGGAGCCGACGAAGGTGCTGAACGAGATGAAGGCGCTCCAGACTCATTTCAAGAGCAAGCGGGACTACGTTCTTGGCCGCCTCAAGGACCTGGGATTCAGGATCAAGAACATTCCGGATTCGACTTTCTATATCTGGTTGGATTTGGAAAGTCTGCCGAAGGAGATCAATGATGGGTTGAACTTCTTTCAGAAGTGTTTGGAGCAGAAGGTTATCGGTATGTCACGACTTCATCTACTTACCCTGTGGCCACATCCTCGAGGCTTGAACCCGTAAATCCTGCAGAGATGCTCATACGTACGTGCAACAAAAAGTGGTTCCAGGTATCTTCTTCGATCTCAACCCCGCCAAGAGACGTGATCTCTTCGACAGCCCATGCCATCATTTCATCCGCTTGTCTTATGGACCCAGGATGGAAGTCTTGAAGAAGGGCTTAGATGGCATTGAGAGGGTTATCAAGAAGTATGTGCTCCCCTATGTCATGTTTGCCAATGATACTAACAGACGTTCCAGTTGTGGCGCTACTGGTGAGAAGCAATCGTAGATCCATGATTGCTATGAGAAAAGGGTAGGTGACGTCTGGCACCAATGGAGTAGAACTTGGTAGCCCAAGGGAAAGGGGAGAGAGTAGTTTGCATGACTATACGTAGCACTGAGAGCTCGATAGCGCAAAGAATTCAATCATACCTGCCAACCAATACTTTACCTACCCAACGTTCTAGACAACGTTTTCCATTATATCTACCTCCAGGTATCCATCTACCGGAGTTCACAACAGTTCTACCTGATAGGACCCAGCCTCACTACGTCCGGCCTAATATTGCTGCCGTAATAGACTTCCCATTCGCCATGGATTATTGCATCAGAGGATTCTGAGAAATCAACCCACTCCTGTGCGCACTGCCGGAAGGACGCGACTCTAATTCGCAATGGGTGCCATCAAGCCCCAGACCCATTTCGAGCCGAAGTGGCCAGGACATGGTACTGCCATCGTGCCTACCTTTTCCCACTCTATCAGTGACCCCTTTTCCCCAAAGCCTACCGCTAGCCAGCGAACACTCAACTCACCAGTCGCCATTCAGCAAGTATCCGTAATTCGGTCAGTTCTAGGAATAGGCGTCCTTTCACTCGTCGCTGTTGTAGAATTTCAGGGGTACTTGATAATCGAAAGTAGTCAAGATATTCGCGGTCTTGGGCACCATGTTTGCTACTTTATTCCGAGAAGACGTCATTTGTGATCTTGGGGGTGGAATGTGCTGGTTCGAGGTTGAAAGTATCAGTAGTATGGTGTTAGTAGTGCAGGTACAGCTAGGTATGACATAAGTCGCCGCGGAGGCTGGTTTCCTTAGGAGGCACGCTCGCGGGTGATAAAAGAATCGGCCCATACCAGATATTTCAATACCTGGCAGCCTAGATAATTCCCTAACTATTAATTTTCATATCAATCTTTCGACTATAGAGTTAGAGGATAGATTATTCGGAAGACTTCTGTAGTCTGAAAATTAGGTCCATCTCCTTTGGTATTGAATTATCGTGAATTAATGGGCGGAGGGCTTGGCTGAATGGGCGGATTCTTTTGTCACCCGCGAGGCACGCTAGAGAGCCGGCCACGCTAGTGAGCTGGCTGTAGATTGGAAGTTAGATCCATAAAATTTGAGGTCTAGAGTAGGGATAGCGGTCCGGTCTAGATAAGGGATCTTGATAGGGACCGGACTATATCTTAGGGACCGGACTAGAAACACAAATCGACTAACCGCCTCACTAGTCTATTTTTTTTTAGATCTATTGACTATTCAGCATATCGCAGCTCGGCTGAAGCTTCTCCGTATAATGTGTCGCACGTAGAACTTTCTGCTGAATCTGGGTCATTCAAGTACTGCGATTTTCCATTGCTGCTTCAATTAAAGAAGCCTACAGAAGCCTAGACAAATATATGAAGATTTCGAGCATCCCCGTTCGATACTTGCTGACTTCAAGGACGAAATTACCTTTATATTCGAATATGTACGATAGAGAAAGTGGCCAAGCAGACTTTCAATACTATCGAAGCGTCTCGAGCCTGCCTAAACCAACCCCCGTCAAATCCTTCTGTGCGCGTTGTACTACGGAGCGGAAAATGTCATGTAATGGTACCCGGCGACTCTCAGATAGTCATTTTCTCTTGGCACCAGGAAGCGAGCCTTATCCCAAGGAAGGCCCGAGCGTAGGTGTTGAGAAATCTTCAGATGCTTCGCCCCGGCGCATGTCCTCTTCAATGATAACAAGAAAAATAGTACTAAGGGTTGAGGTCAGATTTCCTTGAGTGAACTGACCAAGACTAACAGGAGAGATGGCCTCGGTTACTGTGCGCAATGCGACACAGCCCTTGCTCATCCACTTGAGATTCTTTGAAGCCCGCAACAAGGCTGTCACAAAAGGCTATCCAAAGATCTTACGTGCGTTTTGTCCATGGGTGACTATCTGATGATGGGTCCAATCAATGTGGCCAGCTGGCGTCGTAGTTATCGAAGCTCGCGAGCCAACCGCGCCTGGCGAGCAGTTCGCTTTCGGGTATGAGCTCTAAAAACCGGCGGTCTATACCAGTGGCAGCTATTATGGCTTTCATTCCCGCGGAGCGGTGCCAGCCAGGGTAATAAGCAGTTTATGCCCAGAGTGTGGGGTACGAATAGGTACTTAGATATTGGTGAGAGCCCCATACAAATCTAAGTACCGAGTCGTGCGCCCCCATCAAGCGAACTGTGCGCTGAAACCCGTTTGTGCGCCCCCAGGACTTCCCGGCCCCTTACCTGGGACCCAGGAGCCCGACCTACCCCAACAATCGCAACTTTCTCTCAGAAATTTTTGGGGCCTTTTGGCTGCTCGCTGGCGTACTCGTGGGACATCATGTCAAAGGAACGATGGTCACAGAGACCTGGGAACTTCCTGTTGTAATGTAAGACACAAGCGGGTCCGCCTGGCTGGATCAAAGCGAGATGAGGATATCAAGAATAGGGAGAAGCTCGTCGGGAGCATATCGATCGCAGTAGTTTGCTCAGGAGAACGAGGCTTTTAGAATACTTCGCCTTACACTACATTGTACGGTGGCTGAAGCCATTCGCTCGGCTTCGCTGTCGTTAAGGGGCATAAGACAGAATTGAGTATCGTAAAATTTACTTAGTTAGGGGATCATGAATAGGTTTACAAGTAACAGGGGCGATCAGCATTGGTGAAAGTTATTGTATCTTATGAAGGAAGGCGGGCTGAAGTCTGAGCTCTAATCGCACTAGCATGTAATACCATTTATAGTCACGTGATTGATCTTTGACTCGACGCGTTCGATGACGTATAGCCTAATATCTTCAATAGCAGTCTCATTTGTCGTTCGCAGATCTCTTGGATTATCCGTAAGCTATAAGCATGTTAAAGAAGCGCTCTCTAGATAGCTTCTTCACGCTACATTCGCAAAAGAAACTCAAAACATCAACTGAATCTTCAAAAGCCGGACCAGAATTCCACGACGCCTCTGATATCGGAAAATCCCATTACCCAAACTACCCATACCCAGTACCTCATCTTTCAACCCACATAACCTCCCATCTTGCCGAAGTCCCTGCTTCTCAAGGCAAGAGAATCAGCGATCAACCTGATCTCGACCTCGTCTACTTTCAGCCATACATCCCAAAACTAGTAGAAAACGACCTCTTCGAGTTCCTCAGACGAGCGCTATTTTTCTACAGAGTCCAATACACAATCAAGCGCTATGGTACCGAAACACAGATAAATACACCACGATATACGACCGTATTTGGCGTTGATACTTCCTCGACTTTCAATTCAGAAGGGCAATTGGTAGATAGCCAAACATCCAAGCCTGTCCCACCGGACCGCTACAAGTCGTGCGCGCCAAACACGCCACGACCACTACCCCAATGTCTCGAACACCTGCGCCAATTGACCGAGATAATCACAGGCGCCACCTACAATTTCTGCCTAGTGAACTACTACGCCGACGGCGCAGACAGCATATCCTACCACAGCGACGACGAGCGCTTTTTAGGCCATAATCCTTCAATCGCCTCGTTATCCCTTGGTGCCATGCGTGATTTTTGTATGAAGCATAAGCCCATACCTCCAAAAGCTGGCGAGCCACCTCCGGAACAAAATCTCAAGCCTCCATTGAAGTTGCCGCTGGCAAGTGGGGATATGGTGCTTATGAAGGGCAAGACGCAGGCGAATTGGTTGCATAGTATTCCAAAGAGGAAGGGAAGGGGTAGTGAGGGTGGGAGGATCAACATCACGTTTAGGAAGGGCGTGGAGAGATACAGCACGCAGAATTATTACCAGTATAATGTTGGCGAGGGGAGGGTTTGGAGGTGGGATGGGAGGAAGGGAGAGATGAGGGAGTGGGTCAAGGGAGATGGAGGTACATGAACCTCTTCTGCATTACGCTCGTTGGATACGCTGGTTTTTCAGGTAGTCCTCGTTGGCTCAACGATATCTCGCGGCCTTGCTGGAGCAACAGCATTTCAGTCGGTACATCGAAAGTTGATCTTAGACAGGAGATCATTATCTCAGAGATGATTCAGAGTGGCCCATGGAATCGCTTGGATCCTCTTATTCTACTATTCAACGCAAACACCACACATTCAAAACACGATTCGCGCCGTGTCTCAGAACTTGTCCTGCTGTAAATGCAAACACTCAGAACAGCGAACTGCTATAAACGGATGTGCCAACCTGCGCCGGAGGTCTAAGCCTACCAAGGACCAAGAGCCTTGTGCCGGCCATGTGGTTGATATTTTGCGCTCTGAGACGACCTTACCCTCGCTAAGGTCTCCGCCTCCACCTTGTCCTTCCAGTTTGCATCAAGGCGGTTCCAATACGTCCCCCGCAACTGTGGTAGGAATCGAACATCCTGCACACAATAGGCCTTGATATCATCGTGCAATGGACGGGTGTTGAAAACCTGGTAAGAGCCCCCTTTTTCCGGCGCGAACAATTTTACTCCTTTCTCCTTGATAGTCTTCCAGGCATGCTTGTCTTGCGCATTAATCGGCGCATCATATTGGATACAATTCTGGAGCCCGTTCAGGAGCCGCTTTTGAGACAATGCTGGACGCGAAGCATTTTCCATGAGCTGGATATCCTGAATACCTTGCAGCGCGATGCCAAAATGAAAGTAGAGAGCGTCAGAGTCGTTGCGGACGTCAAAGCACACTTTGGGAATGGTCGCAGATTCGAGGATGCTCTGAAAAGTATTCCCATTTGATCCGGGTGTTGTGAAGGCGGATTCCTTTAAGACGTGTATGTCGATGAGGTAGACATGGTCTCGTGGATGTACTAGCAACTGGAAGATTGAGACAGAGCCTGTTCGAGATAGCTCTTTGCCTTCAAGATCGAAGTAGAGAGATGGCGGGCTGACCGGCAGACCGGTCAGGCTATTGACCATTGCAGCTACTGCAACGGTGGAATCGACGAAGGTGACTGCCATTGTACCTAGACAAGAATACGCACGACTTCAGATGTTCCCTCTGCGGCGCGCTGATGCTGTAGAATATGGGAGAAGGGGATTATTGCAAGCTCAAGGATAGTCAAGGAAGAAAAGTAGGAAAATTGGGCTACAAGCCGTTTTTGTACCTGGAGCATACAAAGACATCGTCTGGGACATTCCAGCAAACAACACCTGGTACAGAAGGACATGTGGGGCTGCGGTCATCCGGTAATACGCTCTTGCTTTGTCTGCCCTGAGCACAGGCTTTGTTCTACACTGCGCTTCAAGCTGTACCACAGTCCTGTGACTTCAGAAGAAGCAATGTGAGAATATTGACCAACTCCACTGTAGGATTCATTTTCGGCCTATTGACCACTGGCGTTGCTACTGAGCTCCATCAGCACGCAACTTGCAAATTTTCATTGCTATGGAGAAAGACAAGTTCGCGCCCAATTTAAAGCCTGTGTCTTTTAGGTCTCCGAAGTGGATCGAATGATTACTCAGGCCAACACATGTTCTACCGGACGCTCTGATTCGCCATTCAAAAAGGGACTGGGATGTTCATCCTGCAGGATTTTAGGGCTGCGGCTAAAGCAAGCATTAGTGCAGATGACTGCATGCCTGAAGATTCCATGCGGCTCCTTTATCCATCCTCACACTACTATCAATCTGTTCTTCGATACTCACCTCTTTCGAAATTCGCATCCAGCGCTAGCATTTCTAGGGGTCACCAAACGTCTGGGTTTTAACGGAATCGCAGGATAATCTTCGGCATGAAGAATTTCGGTCTGGATGTAAGATTAGTAAGATGCTCGGTCGGATTGAAAGGATTGCGGCTGAGTTCGGGCACTAGAACTATGGCCGTGTCGCCAAAATTATACCAACATGCACAGATGCTGCTGATTGGTTCGCCGAGAGAAAAGGAGTAATCGTCCCCCGCACCAAACATAATCGAGGCGTTTAAGTGGTTTATTGCGTGGTGCGTGGCACGATTAAAAAAACTTTGATTCGATCGCGCATTGTTGGATAAAGTGTAGCCAGCCATGTGTGAAAGGCTGCGTGCATGCAGACCCCTGCATTTCGGAAGGAAGCCAGAATCTCGCTGTAGTCGGCCAGGCGCCCAACCAACAGTAATTTGGAGTCCTGGAATCCTTCTTTGACAGACCCAGAGTGATGCTCTTCTGTTGATTATCTTTCCAACCACGAGCGTTTTCTTTCGGGATAGCCTTCGCTGAATGATGATGGCAAAATCCTCCTTCATGGCAAGCATTGCATGTTTCTTGCTTTTATCAAGCCTCACAGCTGCTGCCTTGTACAGCAATCAGAGCTCTTCAGTCCTTACGAATACAAGCCTACAACAATTCGAAAGCAGTGGACTTGCTAATGCTTTTATTGATTGCTCGAGCTGTACGTGTCACAGAGTGTATACGTTTGCCATTCAGACGACTCACGCGCTATAGACTCTGCTTCCGCTTTACCAAGTGCTACGATAACCGGGGCCAGCTCGCCAGCTTCGACCCAACCGTTTTCGCCCTCTTTGACTTCGTTTGAAGAGTACTGGTGTGCCAACTGGGCCCACCAGGTAGCTAATACTCCGGACTCTTTCCCCAACAATGGAAGTCTCGTTCCTTACTTGTATGGACTCAATGCCACGGCGAAAGAATTCTGCCTGTCGCTGGAAAAGGCGAACTACAGTAGCTGGGTCACAGACCCTCCACCTCCTTCTACGTTTGGTACCTTTGTGGAACCTGCAATGTGGGGACCTACACTCACTCAACCGTGCTGCGACACATTTTGCAACATTTACGCATCAGCGGCGCAATTATTGTACTGGCCTACTCCAGCCCCTGTCCCGGCCGTCACGACTATTGTCGAAGACGGATTCACCTTGTGAGCGTCGAATGCATCGATAGACTACCTAGCTAATGATCTCTAGTACTTCCCCCTCTGTCTATTTAGTCTATCAGGGTGTCTCCGCTGCTGGTCAGTGCGGCAAAGTAGGCCCAACGTACGCCAGCTTGACTCAATCCTACGCCGCATCCGACATATCGAGTTTTCCATCAGGCAACTTTGGGGAAGCTTTCAGCCTCGACTTCGGCCAGCTCTTCTCCAACTGCACCAGCCGAGCGGCGAGCTACACTCATTCCGAGGAACCTGTAGCCGCTTGCCTTACCTCAACCCACGCACCGTTCAGCAGCGGTATCCCACCATATTGCCAGTCTCAGCTTGATCAAATAAGTAACTCATACTTTGCTGATCAAATACATTGCTTCCCCAACCTCAAATTTCCCCCGGGACTTCAGACTGTTAACCCGGAATGGGCTCGTTGTAATACAAATCCCTATGGAGGTCATTTTGCTTTCGTTTTCGACCCTCCACGAAGCTTGGGGCCTGCCGCAAAGTTAGGACCTGCTCCAACAGAGGCGCCAGCCGTTGCGGTAAGTGCTACTCCAGCGCCCAGTCTTCCGCCAGCAGTCCCGCAACAGACAGCCCCTCCGAGCGCGCCTCCACCTATCAGTGTTCCGGGAAATCAAGACCCTCCAAAAGATCCTCAAACTGCTGACCCGCAGGCCAGCCAAGGTCCTGCTGCGGATCGTACAGAACCTCCAGTGCCTTCGGTCGGCGTCCCAGCTCCGGGAGGACAAGGCTTAGTGAGCACAGTCGTTGATCCAAAATCAGTCGCTGTAGCAGGACCAGCAACTGGAGGCGGTGCATCAGCGGTACAGGTCCCTGGCCAGCAGGTACCTGTGGATCCTGCAGCTTCGAATGTAGTAGCTGGTGGAAAATCACCTGGACTGCCAAATCTCAGTTCGCCCTCCGCACCGCCTGTAAACAATGGTCCAGCGGCAGTAGCAGCTGCAGCGCCGTTCACCACAACAATCCAAGGACATGCAATACATGCAGCAACTGATCCTGGCGCCATCATCGTTAATGGACAGTCTGTGGCTGCCGGTGGAGACTCAATATCTGTCTCTGGCACACCTATCGCTGTTCACTCGAATGGCGACCTCATACTCGGTACTTCGACCATTCAAAATGTCTTACCCAATCCACCTCCTACAATCGGCATCCAAGCGCCTGCACAAGTCATTACTGCTGCAGGTCAGCCTGCGACCATCCTTTCGAACGGTGTCGGCATTGCCGGAACCACCTTGACGGCAAATGCACCAGCAATTACTGTCGCTGGCACACCCATCGCTCTCGGTGCCAATGGACTCGTGGTGGGCTCATCAACGGTGCCTCTCCCGGCGCCGGCTCCAGCACCAGTAATTACCGCTGCAGGGCAGCCAGCTACCATTCTTCCAAATGGTGTGGCGATCGCAGGTACAACTCTGACTCCGAATGCACCCGCCATTACGATTTCTGAAACTCCAATTTCTCTTGGAAATAGTGGTCTGGTAGTTGGCACGTCAATAGTACCCCTTCCCGCCCTTACTCCAGCACCAGTCATTACTGCTGCAGGGCAGCCAGCTACTATTCTTCCAAATGGTGTAGCGATCGCAGGTACAACTCTGACTCCGAATGCACCCGCCATTACGATTTCTGGAACTCCAATCTCTCTTGGAAATAATGGTCTGGTAGTCGGCACGTCAACAATACCCCTCCCGGCGCCGACTACAGCACCAGTTATTACTGCTGCAGGGCAGCCAGCTACCATTCTTCCAAATGGTGTGGCGATCGCAGGTATAACTCTGACTCCGAATGCACCCGCTATTACGATTTCTGGAACTTCAATTTCTCTTGGAAATAATGGTCTGGTAGTTGGCACGTCAACAGTACCCCTCCCCGGCCTTACTCCAGTCCCAGTCATCACTGCTGCCGGCCAATCTGTCACGGTTCTATCAAACGGCGTAAAAATTGCCGGTACAACTCTGACCCCGAATGCACCCCCAATCACAATCGCAGGAACAGTCATATCGCTTGGCACCAACGGGCTAGTAGTAGGATCCTCAACCATCGCTCTCCCTTCTCAGCCATCAAGTTCGTCCATCACGATCGCAGGTCAGACACTGCCAATCTCTCAAGCCGCGGGCGGAGTCGTCATCGCCGGCACAACGCTTCAAGTCGGCCAGCCTGCGATCACGATCTCCGGAACACCCGTGGCGCTTGGTAGTTCTGGTTTGGTGGTTGGGACTTCGACGATACCGTTTGAGACTGTTGGGCCTTCTCAAGCAACAGGAGGTCTCGGAGGGTTGATACTCTCTGGGCTGAATGGAGGGCCGGCAGCGCCCTCGGCAACAGGAGGAAGGGGCTCGAGTAATACCACGGGAAATCCTGGAGGCACTGAAGCATTTCTGGGAGGTGGGAGCAAAGTCGGGTTTGGGTCCATAATTCTAGCGGGGATAATACTTTGTTTCTTCTTCGTGGTTGGATAATTTTTAATAACAAAAAGGAGAATGATAATATACATCATGTGTTGTTTGCCCTTCTATATAGCTCCGCACTTCCCTCTCAATGGCACATGGATATGAAGTGTATCGGCAAAACTTCTCCAGAGAATTTTACTGCGAAATTTCCTTCAAGTGCGCAACCAAATTGCATGTCCGACGCGTGAGTGCAGTCCAAGCCGTACGAGATTGATGGTATTAATTGTCCCATGGCTTTGGAGAGCAGTCCAGCCAAAGGAGGCATACTAGCTGACCGACACTGAAACACTCAAGAACGTGCAGAGTATTGGCATCATCAAAGCGTGTCAACTGGAAGGTCAAGATTTGCTTCTTGTCCCAATATCTTCGCTCGATTATTGGAAAGATGTCACCACGAGCAGTCTCGGCTCCGATTTCAAAGTACTACTCCACCATGACGGGACGAAGACAGACCAGGATATGTACCCGGCTATGGATGCTTCAAAGATTGACTTGATAACATGTGAGACTGATGTCTGAGTTTGATGCGTTCGTGAATTTTTATTCAGCTAGGCTGGTTATCGCTAACGGCAATCATCCGCGCATCAAGGATAATCTTCTACGCCCACATATTGAGGACGTGCTGTGGAATATTGAGGGTGAGGGGCACGGAAACTAGATGCGGTGTTCGTTGTTCTGCATGTGGTATAGACACGAAAAGACATGACTAGGCCATACTCGGCGCATGGTTATGATGGTACAGTCCGTAATTCGTATCCTGGGTTATCGACATATGGAAATGCGTCATTTCCCGCTCTCCTTTCTTACAGCCATATCCCTCCTCAAATGCCTGATAACAGCCCTATTCGTCTCCCTCTCCGCCTTGAGCCCCTCAATATCGCCCTGCAACTCCGCAAGCTTCTCGTCTTTCGTCTTCACCATCGCTCGGGACACATCTCGCCCCTTCATAATGCCTCTGGTATGCAGCACATGCTTGTTACAAATCGTCTTCAGAACTTCTCTGACCTCAGAGGGCAGACTGACGTGGTGATTTTGGAGCGCGCTGAGCATTTCACTCGCTAATTCCGAATCTTGCGTTGGAGGGAGATCTCTGTAGCGGATTGGCGTAGGTGTATCAGCGGGTGTAGAGACAGCGCCATTAGCAAATAATCCTTTTCCTATCGTGCCAGTAGCAGGTGTTGTGAAGATATCCTCGCCTCTCATTCCAGTCGAGGGAGTTGGCCAGGCGGCTTTCTCTGCTGCGCCGTCTTCTGAGGCCATCTCGTCGTGTCTGCGTTTCCCTGGCGTGGACAGCATATTAGTCTTCAGAGCCTTGCGAGGTGTCTCTGGTGGTGGCATAGACTGTCCACTGGATGCTTGATCGGCGACTTTCGACAATTCATCGTCGTCACTAGCAGGCCAATCGTAGAATTCCTCTCCTGATCCGCTGCTTTGTGTCGCTGTCGCTTGCGTCGCATCATCTACCACCGCAGATGAGGGCGCGCCGCGAGAGATCTTTGAGGGTGTGTATGGTGTTGCGACCTCTGGACTGCCCAGTCTGAAGATGCTAGAGGTCTGTGGTGTAGCTAGTCCATATGGCGAAGGCTTGTTCGGGGTTTGTGGAGGAGGGAGGGGTTCAGTCCGTGAGTTGTTGAGAACGGCTGCTGCTTCCCTGCCTTTTGCCTCATCGTCCCAGAGGAAGAAGTCGCAGCGTTTGGGCTGCGCTTTTTGGCATGTATAGACTATCAGGAATGTCATGTCAGTCTTTACCCGATTTTCGTAGGAAGAGAAGCTTGCGTACACCATCGCCCATGATTTTTTCCACCGTTCTTAGTCTGGAAATGCTGGGCTGGTAGGCGAGGATCGCAATTGCATTGCCAAATGCCGTCTGAGAAGAGACCTTTCAAGGGGACTTTGGATACTGCGCCATGACTCCCGCGCCCTCTACCACGGCCTTTGCTGCGACCTCTGAACATTGTAGATAAGAACAGCGTGATAAGCAGACATGGTGCTATCAGTCCATGTCAGCTTGCTATTGAGCTTGGGCTATGCCAAAGCAGGAGGAGCAATCATAGGCGAAGCTGTTTCAGCGATCTGTGGTACTACATGTTTGGTACTCGGAGTTTCCAAATTTCTATCGTAGGTGGTCATCGTGTTGTCCTGGTAGCACTCGGTTAAACTTCGGGCTTCCACCTCACTTTTCGCATAGTAATGCCCTGCTTGCAGTAAATGCCGCCTGACACGTCAGGTAATAATGACCTCTAGTCTAATAGGTATGTCCCCGCCCACTTTTTGCTAGAAAATGCCGTGTGTGCTCCTGGTATTTTACTCAACATGGCCCAGCTGATGCAGATACAACGGCCGCTCAAGCAAATCTTCAATCTGTCGATTGCAGTGGCATGGGGAGTTTTCTCTGCAGCAACTGAAGACTATATCCGACCGCTCGCTATCCTCGCCTGGGGAAAAATCGGAAACGCTTTGGCTATAAGTCCTGAGACCTCCAGGAGAGTAGAGGCTTTAATTATTAAGGTTCCTGAGCCAGTCTTTCTCAATCTCATCAAATCATCTGTTGGTTTTCGGGATCGACTCGTTCTGCGCTTACATTGACTCCATTGAATTAGGAAGTAACGAAGACTTCCATGAAAGCAGCATATGCGAACGGTCCTAGCAGAAAAGGTCCGCGGGGTTCCTGTCGCTGGTAACGCAAGACAGCGCATGGCGGCTTTATCGTCCTCGTTGTTATGTTCCTTTGCCTCGGATAGCGGATATGGATCTGTCTTGAGAGGGTGTGCATGCCTACAGTGTTGTCTTGCTTATTCAGGAAGAACGATGTCTTCATCTTCATCTACTAAGCGGCACAAGAGAGATGGATGGGGATTCAAAGTCGCCACTGATGAAGACATGTTTAGACTTTTACGCAACCCCATGACTAAGGAGCTTTAGATGTCGTTTTTGGCTGTGCCTAGATGGTCGCGAGAAACTCGACTGGCATAGAGAATGATATATGTGGGAAGTTTAATTCTTTCAAATGAATCGAAGTCTGAGCATACGACCATCAAGGTGGAATTGCCTTGCTCATGCTTTCCATCGTAACAACCATTGCGATACATCTCTACTTCATCCCCTAACGAAAAAAACTTCTCAGATATCCTGAACAGAATTAGCCGCTAGAATATACGTTCCAGAACCGGCATCTTTGTTGATTACGACAATACTGACCGACATATCTTATTCGAATCGTACCCAGACATCTGACATCAATCGAGCATCTACACCCTTAGAAAAGCCACGCCATCGAAATTACGAGCCCCCTTCGTAAGGACAATAGCCAATTATCAGGTTAAAGCTTAGACATTAGCAAAACATTGTACGCACGCTTGACCGCATTTGTGTGGATCGGAGTAATTTCGTGGCGGTCTTGTCGCCGATCGAGGCTGCATAGTTGGCTCATATAGTGGCTGGTGTTGAAAGAACTCTGTCACAGGATGTGGCGATTCCTCTGATACTGTGTATTTCGATTTTGAACACTCGTGGAATGAATGCGGCGACGAAGAAAATCCGCAGCTCCATAGCTTAACAGGCGATAGGCAAATTCCTTGGCGTCATTGATCTTGACATCGCCTGTGATTGTTCCATGACCACAGGATTGCTTGTCAAATCCGAGAACTCTGTATCAAGGCGTATCTTCCTTGATGTATATCGCTACTGAAGGATGGGTTCCACCCCAAGATTTTGCTGAGAATTTATCCACTAGAGTCCCCCTTCCCCGAATCTTAGTCCGACCAGGATCTGTCATCCACAGACTAGATCTTTTTATAGCCGTCGCCTGAAATCCATTTTATTAATTCAATGTACTCCACCCCCATGCGCCATACTATTAGCATGCCTATAGAACCCAAAGTCAACATTTTCCTCCCAAACAAAATTCAACTCATCAAAACTCCCTAACGCGCAGAGTACCTAGACTCAAGGACTCTCACTGTAGCAAAGAAGAGAATTACATACCCGCCCCCACCCCGGCCCCCCATCGCATCCATTATACCCTGCTCGCTCTCAATAGCAGCCAACCCTACGCCGAGATCAAGTCAACTTCGATCCCTTTGCGGACAACCCATCGAGGGATAAGACACATTCCACGAGCAAAGCTTATGATCGATCTCTATCGACTTCAAGCAGCACCAAAAGGGAGAGCATCACTTCGAGATGTACCTACAGTCTCCACTCGGCCCACTAATATCATAATCTTGTCCCCCTGAGCCGTTGCTCTGTCTCTGGCCACGCTGGCTCTGTGCCCCCTGACTTGTACCATTTGACGGTGCTGACGAAGGGTTGTGAGAAGTCAGGGTAGAGGGGGATGTGTTTTGTGGTGGGATGGGAAGAGAGGTGGGAGGAAAGGGCTGTGGATTGGAGGAAGGGGAAAGGAGGACGGGGGAGTCGAGGGTGGGGGGGATATCGAGGGTTGCTGGGAGAGGAACGCTGCCAATAAGGAGGGCGAAGGCACTGATGAACGCAAGGAGGATTTGGGAGTGTGCTGCTAGATATTATTATGTTGAAGAGGCTCTCGATAAGATGAGCTGGTGCTGCGTACTAATTTTCATGATGCGCGGATTGTAAAGGCGGATTTATAAGCCGCTCAAGGGTTTGAGAGATACGTGCGTGAGATTGATGGCGGCTTTGTTTGGAGCTGCTGGAGGTTCTCAGAATTGTGGCAAGGCTATGCAAATCGTAAGATCTAAAACGACGGTGGTCAATGAAGTAAATCACTGTTATGTTGCAGATACAGTCGAGATGGGAGTATGGGGAAAACAAACAGCTGGACTAAGAGAAAATGATCTTCCCACAAACAGCAATGTATAATGGCAGTCGCAACATCACCCCCATCAGGGTCCAAAAGACAGATCGGAAGTTTCTTCTCTTGCAGATCTCAAGGCGCCTTTCGGTGGGATCTCGTATATGCGCAGGTTGTAAAGGTGTGGGAGAGATGCTTCCATAGCTGCGCTTGCCATAACACGCGCTTTTAAGAGATGTGGAGAACAGGAACGCCAATCACGAATCGTGAAATTATCCGTTCCTTGAGGTTGAGTTTGCAGGGCTGATTGAGAGGCTCGGAGATAGAGATGTAATGCGATTGGTCTGTGGAATTAGAGCGGGAACAGAATGGGGAAAGAAGAGCTTGGTGCATAAGGTAGGTTGTGCACTTTCAAGCTCCAGACACGCCGAGGGCGAAGCAAATACGACGTCCTGCGATGTGAAAGCTCGCCATGCTTCAAGCACTGGACCAGGACTTGGCCAAGGTCTGACCTTGACTTGCATGGAAAGACAGATTTCTAGAGCAGCCGGCTCTCTAGATAGTCGTCAAGAATTTGAAAAGCTCAATCAAGATCAGTGGCTGATTTCTTGGCATTTACCTTCAGAGTGATAGTGAACAAGGTTCATGGACCAGAAGCCGTGGAGATTGCGCTGATTGTTGGCCCGGCTTAGATTAGCGTAAGCATACGTTCAAGTGTTCCAGTGTATAATCCAAACTCAGTATTTGTATTTGTGCCCTGAGGTCACATTGTAAAAGCTCCTTCTTCCTACTTTCCAGAAGATGGAGTTCGTAAGTTTTCCCGCAACTCTGACGGACTGCAATTAAACTCTTGCAAGTTAAACAGAGCTTGCTAGGGACCATCTTGGAAGAGAAAACGCACGAGAATGAGAACTGAGACCGAGGATTGACTGTCAAGGATGAAGAAGAGCAGACGATATTCGAAGTATGAGCCTCAGTCTTCGGAGAGAAGACAGATCCAACCACAAGAAGAGGTATACTTGTGCCGTAGAGCTAAGCTTGTTGAATCAGGCATTGTCTCCTGTATCACATACGAAAACTTCGCCGTGCGCCACGGTCAGTCAAGCAGATCACAACAACAGCATGCGAACTCGCTTTTTGTTTAGGAGTCACCCAGGGCCAATGGGGGGTCTTGCTGAGATAGCACCCAGAGTACGGAGTACTGGGAATACTACTCAAAAAGGTACAACGAGAAGCGGCGTTTGAGGCTCCATGTTTCGTTACTCCGTTGGTACCAAGCGAGGCAATAGGTTCCTGCCCAGCCATCAAGACCCACGGAGATACCTCAGCTGGCTAACGAAGTCGCTGAAGATGGTTGGACAGTGAACGCCATGGCTAGAATCACTATTCTACCCGAAGCTAATGTCTGCGAACCCCGCAATTTGTACAGCTTCGCCCATCGAATCCTCGGGTCTTTGCGGGGGTGGCTCTATGCAGTAAGAGAATTTGTGTAGGGTCAGCAACTTATCAGACCAGGAGCTAGTTACGTCGCCAATTAACAGCTCGAATGCAAAGCTGGTTGCATCGAGCGATTGCGGAGAGCCATGCCGTCAAATAAGATTGGCCAAGGAAATTAGGGGCGGATCTTTCTTTTATCATATTGACAATGTGCAGGATCGGAGAGGAGAGACGAGGGGACGTTGGAGAGGAATCAAGCACTTGAAGCGACGAGAGGAAACGTTCCACAAGAAAATTGCCTGTCCAATCAACCTCGGATCAAGCCCCACCCCCACACACATGGGATGGGTTTCTTGCTATCAGAGAATATCAACGCGGTAGGATCACTGACCCTGCAAGCCCTGTGTAATTGTTGCCCCACTTAGTTGCGACCTTACTGATTGCGGATGCTCATATTCGAGGCTTGCGGATACTTTAGGTAGGCAAACGATAATGTCTTAGCTTCATCGGGTTGTTCCGCTCAAACGCCTTAGTGTTGCAAAATGCAAGGAGAGAGCGGTGTGATATTGATGATGTGACTGCCAATGTTCAACGGGTGTAAATCAAGGTCCCGCGATTTTAACATTTGGCTAGGTCGACGAGTGCGGTTGTGATGGTAGAAGCCTGGCGTACATCGGCGCCCGCAATTCACCGTGGGCTCCGAGTCTCTCATCCGTCACTCCTTCAGTTGAAGTAAGCAGTAGGCTTGCATGGACACTGTAGTATGGAGTGCTCTCGTCAGTACTCCGTAAGAAAGCGGACGAAAAAGCAATTGGGTTTGTGGGATTCGTTTCATTAGGAATCCGGCTGCTGACGATCTCCCGAAATATGTCCTTCAATCGTTCTGGATGCGGACAAAAATATGGCCGGCAGCAGCGGGCCAATGACAGCGCTAACAGGCAGCGTCGCCATAGCACGTTGCAGATGCTGAAGGATCGATAGCAACGGTCTCGTATGAGGCTGGTGCCAGATACGTTATCAGCAACGCGGCTATCGACGCGAAAACCAGAGATAAGGCATCATTACGAGTAAGGGAATACAGCACGCCAAGTCACATATGCATGCAATGTCGTGCTATGCCATGCAAATGCAGGTGCCAAGTTCCCTGCTGCATGCGCCACAGTTGGCATTCCGAGGCCTGAGCGTTGAGCGTTGCTGCGAGTAGCACGTCGTGGAGTGGGCTTCGATCTTGATTTGCTACCTACGCAGACCAGGGTTCCGCCCTTCGCTTCATGGAGCAATGATGCGTCTTGCCAACAACCTGCCTCGTGGGATATTTTGCATCGTTAAAGAACAATGCCATGATGTTGGATGTATTGTGCTGGGGCCTCCGGTCCTTATCGCACTGGTCGAATCTGGCCGAATAGTACAAGTACAACCAATAATCATCAAGATGATACCTACTGGGTAACCTCGTCGTACCATCTCACCAAAATTCTGGCACTTTCAACTAAGAATGGCATGATTGAAGGATGTCTGCCCTACATTTCCCTGCATTTGAGGGAGCACGTCTTGAAGCGGGGCTGACGGACCCGTTCGTCGGATACTCATCGAGGTGCGCAAATTTTGAAGGCGGCCTGCGAGCTATCAACATCGCCAAAGCTCACAGGCAATTCATTTGACAGGTGCAACGCGGTCGAGTTGCTAAAAAGAGTGCTGGGGACAATTGTGGAGTGTTTTCACAGACGAGCCAACGTCTGCCTTCCCTGCTTTCGACGGACCGACTCCATGATCCACAACGCTGCCGGCTACAGGCGATGTTTGATTGGCAATGATTCAAATCCTGTAGAATTAGACCGTGGGGCCTTACCCTTATCGTAGTCGCGGTAGAGAAATCGTGATTTGAGAAAGCCGATACCTATCAAGCTTTGACGCGTTATCCTGCAACGGCGGCGCCCATATTGTTCGTGGACCAATGCCACTTCTATCCAAACGATATCTCTATCAAAAGTAGGAGAAGATTCAAAAGTATTTTTACCGGCATACGGAGTACATGTTGTTTTAATCCCGGCTATAGAGTATGAATAAAGGGTAACAATGTCAATGTTGTTGAAGACGTAAGCTTACCACTTCTGCGCTACTGGGCAGGAGATTGTAGTATATACGAGCATGAGAGAATTACTGAGTGATATAATTGTGGTACATTTTCTAAATGAGGCAAGGTGTGACAAGTCTCGAAAGTAACGAAAAAGTTTGCCATCGGCAGTGTGGGAGAGTCTTTGCCCCCCGCGAAGGTTGAATTCTCGAAAATCTCCTAGGCACGCTAGGCCCTTATGTAACTAGGGCTTAGCCTTGTGGCGCTCGCGAGCCCCGCAAGAGATTTTCATATGAAAACAGGTACTTGACAAAGACCTTTGCAAGCAATTCGACTCTTCCGTAATGCTTTACAATGTACTCACTTCTGGCTCAGTGTCATCATTCCACTGTTGAAGAAAGTATTCACTCAAATTTGTGATCGTCACTCGTCCCTAGCTTGAAGTCTGTGCGCGCCCGAGTACTCTCTCTAAGCTCGAAATTTCCCCACAAGCTCGATAAGCCTCTTCTGACTTTGAGCCACGAAAATTTCTGACGCCTTCGAACACTCAACTTTGGAATACTCACACTCACCTTTCGGCAAAGGTCCATTGTCCTCAAAGATACACAGCTGCATTGACAACCCGCTGCACATTCCTGGTTGTACCTAATTTGAGGAGTCTCCTTTCGAAAGTTGAATATCACCCTCATCCGAAAAAAGTACCCACCCGATTCCTACACACCATCCAATTGAAGGCTCGGATGATTCTGAGATTGTCGACTTTGCAACACCTTCCCCTTGGGGGTCTTGGTGGTGGGGGATTTTGAGGGGCTTTGGAAAACTTTTCGACGGAAACCTCGAGTCTCCTAACCTCACATACCATGACAGAGGTACTCTCTATACAACAGCCAGATGGCAATACTCACTTTGGAACTTCTCTTCGCCGCTCATCCTCACAATCCTCCTTTTTACTACAAAATCCTACATCTTATTCCAGATCTCAACCAAATCTGAGAGCGAAATATGTGGCAGTTGGCTACGATACATCAAGATTGCCAGCCTCCCTCCCATCCTCTGCTCCCTCGTCCCCGCGGTTCACTGCTCCCGAATTCTCAAATCAGCCCTCCTACACTTCTACACCCTCAAGTAGCCTCTCTCTGGAGGAGCAGTGCGAACAAGAGGAGGACATTGTCTTTCCATCTTACGATGATGGAGGCTACTATAACGACACGCCAGAGATGGAAGAATCAGAACCTACATCGATTCCGGAGCCCTCCGTTGCCCCTGCTCTCAGGCAATCCGCTAGTGATACTTCTCTCGTAAAGCCGGCCATGCCCGAGAAATCTGAATGTCAGCCTACCGCTGGTGACGATACTGCGATTGAGAGCGAGCCTACAAGGCATGTTGACTATCTGTCGCACAATTGGAAAGAGGAGGACATCTGGTCATCGTGGAGGCATATTGTTGCCAAGAGAAAATCTTACAGCAATTGGCCCAGGCTTGAGAATGCATCGTGGAGAACTTGGGCAAAGTCAAAACACCAGCTGAAGACCGTTTCGCCAGAGACGTTGAACTGGTAGGCTGACAACCAGGGCCACATAGCTTATGCATGAGACTGACTGCCAATAGGATGAAGGACCACGACGTGACATGGCTTTATGGCCCTCTTCAGACAGGACACACCAAGCCTCTCGGTCTCGACCCAACGCCGCCAGCAAGTCAACTCTCGAGGAGTAATTCTTTCGCATCCAAGAAGCCAATCTTGAAAAAGCGAAGCTTGTCAGAGATTATGCTACAGCGCTCGTTGTCGTCTTCGACCCTAATGAAGCAGGCCACAGACGCCGTCCGTGCACAGCAGCCAGGAAAAAGACTACGTGAACGGCCTGGTCTAGGTGATCGAGCTTTGTCCGAATTTACCATTTCGTCTGAACTTGGGACACCACTCACAAGGGCTACCACAGATTCGTCCTCTACCAATCCCTCCGAATCTACATCTGGCATCCAGACGCCATGCACGAAACGCCACATACATTTCAATAACAAGGTTGAGCAATGTATTGCAATAAACAAAGAAGTCGACGACAGACCTCAATGTTACAATGCTATCCATGACGACGGTGACGACTCTTCAGACGACGATATGCTAATGATGAAGCCTGTCAAATATGCTACGAAGGCAAAGCTCACCACACCAACCACCCCTCGAAACAGCTTCAGCAGTGAAAGCAAAACAATAGCTATGCTTCCTTCCACAACATTAAACTACCGCGGCGATACGCCAGAACCAGCCGAGCAGAAGGCTAAGCAGGATCGAACGTCCTGGAACGGAGGCTCGAAATTGTCTCCATCCCCATCACAACAGACACTCAGGCCCACCTCACCCTCACACAACTTTTTGCTCGACGATGAGGACGAAGATGCAGACATAAATTGGCAGCCTTCGGTCGCGGGCGGTAGAAGGAAGAGCCTGTATCCTCGAGGTGGACTTGAGATGAATCCATCTGATGACGAGGAGGATACAGAGCATAGCGGTATGCGTCGCACGCCATCCGGCATGTTCATGCCTTTTGAGGACGAAGACGATCCAGCAAATGCCGGCATCCTGGGCAGGGTCGTTGATACAGTCAATACCGCAAAGGACATAGCACACGTCATATGGAATGTTGGCTGGCACCGTTGAACAGCACGCCTGGCTAACGTTCGATGGCACTAATGTTATCCAATCTTCACCTATCACCAATGTGTGCCACACAATCCCATTCGGCACCGCATTACCCTACCAACATCCCGATTGAGCCACTGACTCGATCTTTCGATTTTTGCATGGCGTTGGCGGCAAACTAAAACAACAATACCCCGTGATCTTGGGATTCCTTACCCTCGAGCGAGTCTGGCGTACAGACAGACACCAACGATGAATGGCCATTCAGTCCACGGATTGGACCTTTCGTTCAATCTTACATATTCACGAACGCCAGCAATGGTACATAGATCTCATTACTCTTCTTACTCGCTCTATGGAGCATCTTTAAGTGCATGGAGTTCCAGAATTCAGGGGGCCTTGACACGAGGGATGATAGGATCTCGACGATCAAGGAGGAGACTTGCGTAAAGTATCTGCATGGCAGAATGGTACTCGGACTTGGTCCCATGGCAATTATGGCGTATAGCTTCGCCCCTGCTGCATTGGCTTGTAAAACCTTCCGACTAATATACTCATATCTTGTTGTTTGGTGACCACAACGCACTTATTTCGCAGCACTCTATCATAGCTCTTTACGGAGTGCCAAAGCATCCCTAGTAGAGTGGCTCATGCAGTTGATACTCGTGCGCCTTTGATATCGTAATTCAAGGCCCATATCGTTGGAGGAGCGGAGCGGAGCGGAAAACTGAGAAACCGATGCCAAGACCGGCGGTTGGGGTGTGCTCCGCTCAATATGTATGGCCGAGGGGGCCATCATATATTCGTTACTTACAACACAATCTTCCTCCATATCCTTCCAATCAAATATTCCCATATAGCCAGATTGCCAACGCAATTCTACTAGGATCCGCGCCATCTCTGACAATATCCCACTCCATCCTTCAGACTTCTCTCGTTTTCGAGGCAACATGGCGGATACCGCAAAACCAGAGACCGCGCCCACAGAGCCACAAGCTAGGCATGTCATCTACTGCGGAGGTGTGACTCTCTTCTTCTCTCCCTTTTCCATTAAATCTTAGCAGCAATATTGACATCGCGCAGTCTGCTCACTTCCCCCAGAGGTACGTCTTCCCCACCGCTCTCCTCACCAATCTCCCAACCCACTACGATAGACACTGGGCAGCTACGGAGCCGAAGCACTCATGGGGATTCAAGCTAAGAAGCACAGGCTGATCCGCCAGCCTAGTATTGCGAGTTCGGCGGCACAGCGAAAAAATGTAAAGAATGGCTCGAGCAAAATCACGAAGTCATGCACGAAAAACTCTACTCCGAAGGTCTCTTTCTCCCTAAGCCCCTCCCCGCCATCTTGCCTCCCATGTTCCTCTCCACCACCCACCCAAACCCCCACACTGTTCTAAAACTAGCACCACCCTTTGGACTCAGCTAACGCCCCCTCCCCGCAGAAGCAATCTCCGCCTCCCTCTCCACCCTCTCCGTCGACGCCCAAAAACGCGCCGCCAAAGACTCCGCCAAGAAAGAAGCGAAAGCCGCCGCTGCCGAGAGCCGAGAAGCGGAGCGGAAGAAAGAGGCGATGGTGCTGATCAAAAGGGTTGAGAGGAATAAGCGGAAATATGTTACGGCGGTCAGTGGGTTGGAGCAGCATGGCATGGATCTGAAAAAGGTGGCGAAGGAGTGGGGGAAGAAGTGTGAGTTGATTTCAATTTTGGGGGGTTTGGATGGTGGACTGGGGAATGGGAGAAGGCGATGGGGGAGATGGGGTGTAAGGGAGGGAGAGGGGACGTGGGTAGATCAATTGTTGCGGATGAAGACTGATGATGCGTACAGTTGCTACAGGAAGTAGTGTGACGAAGACGCCGAGTGGGGGAGAGGAGATTGTAGTACAAGGGGATAACAGTGATGATATCTTTGATTGGGTGGTTGATGTGGGGGGTATACCGGATGAGAATGTGGAGTGTATCGAGGATAAGAAGAAGAAGAGTGCTGGATGAGGCGTGAATTGGGATGTAGGTGAGGAGCATATGTTAGGTGCCGTCACAGAAAGACATGTGTGCCAATTGGAGGCTTTTGACGAAAACAAAATATTGCCTCCAATGCACAATGGATCAGGAGCTCGTCATTCTCCCAAGTCGTATCCTAAGTAAGAGCAGAAGCTCGCTCTGGTAAACAATTACATTACTTTGTCCTCTGATCTACCAGCAATTGCTCAAGTCCTTGACTATACAGTGGCATTAATGCAAGTCTGATAACCAAGGCAATCCTGAGAAAAGCCTAATTGTGACGGAGACAGGTAATCAAGAGCCGGACCAACATCCTCCACGGTCAATACATCATCCAAAATTTTCATCCATTGCAACTACCAGGCAATATTTCCTGTCCAGGGACCAACGCACCCAACAGAGACCTTCTTGGTCCAGATGCAAGTACGCGGCCTAAAGCTTTACCACTCTTTTTCTCTGATACCTGTCACGTCTATACAAACGCTTTCCAAATCCACCCGAGGTTCTGTACGTATCCCAATTGGAAACACAATCCCGAGGGCTGACTAGACGCACTAGGTTATCAATACCATCTACATTTCAATTTTCGTCCCTCGTGGATTAGGATCTCACTCATAGGTCTTTTGGAATTAGTAAGAGGCGGGAACATCTTTGGAGACGGGGGAATAACAAGTTGAGCCATGACGTCGCTATGCTCTGGATGCCACAGGAGCTCCAAGCAGTGATGGGTTCGCTCAGCTACTTACACATCTTACGGTACGATGGTGAATCTAGCAACGAAGAAGTATACGTAATCGTCCCCGTGTGATTGTCGCTCCTTGAGCAGTATCGCCCCTGTCACCTCAATCCTCGTTCAGATGAGAAGGTCGCCGTCGAACCTGCAAAACAAAATTATCCATAACCGAATGGTGGAGATTTGTCTGAACAAGGTCTTCGGCTCAGTGATGGGGAGGTCTATGATACAATATGATGGCACTGGCGTCTATGAGCCAATCAAGTGGATCGACGGCGTGCCATCGAGGGTTGGTGGCAATAGCAGCTGTCTTCTCGGAAACAAGTTCAGCGAGGCCGTCCACAAACAGTGATCTTTTTCTGCCACTCAGCTCTTTGCCTTATAGTTCCCCACGCCGCTTGGACGCCGGGGTGTGGAGGGGCTGGGCGATGTGCATTTCGGATCATGCGAGGCTATGCACCGATTGCCTTGATCCCTTTGCAAGGCATGATCTGTTCGTTCCATCGAGATCTGCTCAGACTCGTTCATCTAGGCGTACATACTCCAATTGTTCAAAAATGCGTTCCTCACATTGCGCCACCGTCACCGCGCTACAATTCATTGTATGAATTTCAATCGATCGAGAATGCTTGCCTGACATTACAAGGCGCCGCACCCGGAGCCCCCCATTAGCGGTTGACGAAGCGCATCGGAATCGGAGTCCATGGCAGAACTCCTTGCTGTTATAGGTGTAACGGTCTTAGTGCTCGGAATCGTAGGCCAAGGCGTGAAACTGTCTCAGACGCTTGATACCTACATAGCGAAGGTCAAGTATGCAGATAAGGGTGTTGAAGGTATTCCCGACGATGCCTAGAAGACGCGGTGGTTCTCGATCAACTTGGGGCCAAGCTGAAATTTGAGGAACAGGCAATGAGTACGTGTCCCCATTTGCCGCCGTTATCACTTTTGGCCTGCGATGCTGGCTAATTACAGGCGCATGAGAACCCGATAGTCTGCAACTCAGATATCTACAATGCGACAACTAAAAAAGTCGAGGGTTGTGCCGCGATGTTTCATGAAATTGACACTGCTTTTGCCGAATTCGTCAAGTTTGTCTTGGATGGAAAGGGGAGAAAGAAACTGTCGAGCTGAAAGAATAGGGGCGAGTTAGATGGACTTTAAAGCGCACTCGTATTACCTTGCTGCGGAGCGACCTAGACCGACTGAAAATAAACTTAAACTTGATGATCTCTGTTATGAAGCATGCTCGGGATTTGTATGAGAAAGAATTTCTTGACAGATGTGAATCTGCAAAGTCTTCATTCGTTTCAAGGCCGCAACACTTACACACCTATCCAGCTATCAAAGATAAGGCTCTTGGGCTAAGAATCGAAACATCAAGATCAAAGCGCTGGAACTAGAAACGGAAGCCGCCGACACCAGGTATCACAACGTAAAGCGTAGAGCCGAGATGGCATAAGAAAAGTCGAAAACCCGCTCCATCGTTAATGACGAGGATATAGATGGTGCGACACTAAGTGAAAGGATGGAGCCCGACCAAGTCAGCTTTAGCCAGACAAGTACAGATGTTGCTCCAATCGATGGACCCTCTCGCTGATCCAACCAAAGACTTCCTTGATCACGGATTCAAGGGATCTGTAAACGCTAGCCTGAAGACCGGAAAGAGCGACGAAGTCTTCAGTGATAAGCAGAGCCATCCAATCATCGAAGAAAGAAAATTTCGCGCGACAAGGGTAAGAGCGCGGCCAAACATATCAAAACTTCAAACACTAGAAAGAAAAGCCAGATACTAAAAGAACACTCCGCAGATTTTGGTCTGGAGACGATAACAGTTTGCATATTCAAAATTCGATAAAATACATTGAGGCTACATTCCGCTTCGTTGAACACCGCAAAGCTTTATTTCCATCTTTACCTCCGAAAAACCAAGCACATCATCAAAAAGTCCAGAGATCTCATACTATCTATCAGGAACCCGAGCTCTTCCCCACTCAACCTCGAGATACTTCTCACCATATTGCTTATTCCGGAACCACAGCTCAAACTTCAAGTCTGTTGCGCCGATAATCACTTTAATGTCGTACTCAGCTTCGTAATAGGGCTGGCCCTTGAAAATTGGTATCTTCATCTTGCCTGGACTTCGCTTTGCCTCGAATACATCAAGAGAAAGTTTGTTCAGATCAGCTTTGAGCTTGCAGACATGGGTTGCGTCCGCTATGGTGAATTTAGTAGTTTTGAGCTGTATTCGTCCTTGGAGCGAACTTACCGTGATTGGTGTTTGTGGGAAGACTGTCTGGATTGTTTTCAGACATGACAATGTGGGTTGTCCATAAACTGCTGTCTTCCGCCAGGAATCTGCGTGTTTGTGTCTGCACCAGCGGTTTGTCCGGATCGATCACTTCGCCCTGAATCTGATTAGAATAGTTGCAATTCTAGAAGTTTCACCCTGCCCTTGTGCCACCAAGGTCGAAGGGTAATTTTCTCCCTTCGATCCTCTACCAAATGATGCGGCACACAGTGCGATGGTGGATTCAAATAGCCAGGGAATGAGTAATCGTCGATGTTGGCGACCTCATGGCAGAGAAGGAAATCGAAGCCTGCATAGTAAGGGGGATTGACTAAGTTGACTAGCGCGTGAGCTTTGTTAGTCGACTGCAATTACAGAAGCTCGAGGGATGGTTATGGGCAACTTACTCTTGTAGATACGATCGGGACTTTTTGTGACTGGATTAATATACTGATTGCCGTTAGCATCCTTCCAAATTTTCTCGAAGCTGGTGTCGGATTCTTCAATGCCACAAGCTATGAGGTTCGGCAGATTTTGCTTGTACGAGTACGTTTTGCCGTAGATAGCTGCGGAGACTCGTCAATCTCGTTCTATATACAGAAAATCAATCTGTCGTGCTCACTGGTGAGTCCTGACGCCACGACCCGCCCAGCAGCGCCATTCTCCCCGGGCTGATGTGGAGCAACCATGAAGGTGGCCACGAGCTCGAGGATGCGGTATCGCTCTACAGGTGTAAAGCCGGGATCGTTATCTGATGATTTTCAGGAGTCAGCTGTTACTATTGCGAGACGACCATTCGAGCGACAGCGTCCTTGCAACGACTCCATTGGTCCTAGGAGATTTGTGGCGGTGTAATCTGTGTAGTGTCGGTGAGAAGAAATAGCTTACAATAAACTTGATTGATTCTGTGTGTCGCTATCAATGCAATGTCCTTAGCAATAGCGTACATTCCATCAATATAGCCACATAATTCCGGCTCTTCGCTTATACCTAGAGTCACAGCTTCCTGCCAGTTTTGGCAGTGTAATGATATTTCGATAGGCTTGGAGCGGCATTGATTAAAGTAAAGTAGAGAAAGATGGACAGTAATTGCCGTAAGCCTATGCTGCACGGTGAATGAAGAACGAGAGAAGGAGAGATTCAAAAGACGATAATATCGAGATACTTAACATGGATTTCAGGCAAAATTTTCTACATTTGGATCTCGGCATTTCATGCATATTCTGAAAGCGCATTTATTTGGTGAAACAAATCATGGTCAGCCTCAGGCTAAAATCCATCTTGAATTACATCGTCTCAATCCCAATTTGAATTTGAGGCAGCACATCCGATAAATGAGCTACTTCAATTTTTTGAAGCCGTATTAGATACAGCCTTGGTTTTTAGGTCAATGTCGCACATGTGCTGAAAAGCCGGGTAAGATCTCTGATAATGACGCTCGCAGGCATCAGTCTGGTGCATTGCCAATGGTCTTGCTCAGGCTTAATTCTCGACTTGGTGGCTGGATGGCACAAGCCGACGTATCGAGCACGAGGATGATCTGCTCGAAGATAAATTCCTAGCATGGAAAATGGGCCGCTTTGATATGATCTTTCAAGACGTTGGATGTGTTAATCATCAACGTCTTGGTGTCTCATCCCCGCGATATCCTTGCAAATTATGCTAGCCACTCTGAGCATAGCGCATCCGAGCTGATTAGATTGCCGATTTTGTCGTTTTGACGCGAAGGCACCACAAATCTTGACCCACAGAACTTCGACATGCCTATCTCACTTTCCTCAATAGTTGGGTCTCTACCTTCAGACGAGATATGGGGCCCGCCAACTACCACAGATGCTCTCGTCGAGGGAGTCCCATACGCCCCATATTCGAAGGGGGACAAGCTGGGGCGCATGGCCGACTGGACGACTGAGGGCAAGGACAGAGATGGACGTGGAGGAAGGCAGCAGTATAATAGGAATTATAGGGGTACGCTAAATGGAACTGTGGTGCTTTTTGGTGGTGTGTCTGACCATCAGACTAGATCAGCAAGTCTACGGCGCTGGAACCTCCAGCCTCTTCGCTGTGCAAGTAGCAGAAGACGAATCCTCCTTCTCCGTCGTTGACAATACACGCACTTCGACGAAGACTCGAGGTTTCGGCCGTGGAGGCGGTACCATATTTCGCGGCAGAGGACGAGGTGGCCGTGATCAGCGTGGTGGACGAGGAAACTATCAGAATTCACGAGTGGGTGGCAGGGGCGGCCAGCAAGCATATCTCTATGACCAGAGAGGAGGAGCTCGAGGTGGACGCGGAGGTAGGCGGTTCGGCTGGAAAGATTACGACAAGCCGCAACGGAACCGTGATTCTTCTGTCAACATTAAGCCGGACTGGACGATGCTGGAGGAGATTGACTTCGCACGTCTACTCAAGCTCAATCTGGAGACTTCGGCTGGTGAAGATATCGATAGCTTTGGCTTTCTTTACTACTACGACCGTAGCTACGATAAACCTCCTGTGAAGAGCACCGAGCGAAAGCTCAACGTCGTGGACCGCGCTGCATACAACGTCACGACCTCCTCAGATCCTATAATTCAAGACCTAGCCGAGAAGGACGAAGCTACCATATTTGCTACCGATAACATTCTCTCGATACTGATGTGCGCACCTCGTTCCGTCTACAGTTGGGACCTCGTCATCACAAAGCACAACAACAAGATCTATCTTGACAAGAGGGACGGCTCATCGATCGACATGGTCTCCGTCAATGAGAACGCCGCCGATGCACCTCTTGAAGCGAGTGAGGGCAACAAAGACAGCATCAATTTCCCTGGAGCACTAGCACTTGAGGCCACATTCATCAACCATAACTTCGCTAACCAGACCGTCATGGAGAGCGAAACCAGCAAACTTGACATGCAGCACGAAAACCCCTTCTATAACCCCTCAGAAGAAACCGAGCCTCTTGCCTCCAAAGCCTACAAATATCGGCGCTTCGATCTCTCACTCGAGAAGGACGAAGATCCCCTTCACCTGATCGTCCGCACAGAGATCGATGCAGTGGTGAAGAACAACATCAGCGGTGAAGACCAACTCCTCACTCTAAAGGCACTGAACGAATTCGATCATAAAGCCCAAGGAAGTGGTGGTGCACTAGACTGGCGGACGAAGTTGACGAGTCAGCGTGGTGCAGTCGTAGCTACCGAGATGAAGAATAACAGCTGCAAACTAGCCCGATGGGCCACGCAAGCCATTCTCGCAGGCGCAGACGTAATGAAACTCGGGTAAGGCCCCCTCTCCCCCACCATTCATGGAACCATACTAAACACCACCCACAGCTTCGTCTCCCGTACCTCCCCCAAAATGCCCGACAAGCATGTCATCCTCGGCGTCGTCGGCTACGACCCGCGCAAGTTCGCCGAGCAGATGAACTTCAACCTCGCCAACGGATGGGGTATCGTCCGTACTATCGTCGACATGTGCCGCAATATGAAAGATGGGAAGTATGTGCTTGTGAAGGATCCGAATAAGGCGCTTTTGAGGCTGTATGAGGTACCGTTGAGTACGTTTGAGGAAGAGGATGGGGATGGTGAGGTTGAGGGTACGGAGGTGGGGGGAGATGAGGAATGAAGTGTTCTGAGGAAAAGGGGTGATGGTAGGCATGCTTAATGTGATTATGTGTACTGGAAATGAGCTTTGCATTGCCGAGCCCGATCCTCGAGCTATTTCTCATCCTGTTTGCCTCGTGCTTTCTGCCAAGTCGCCTCTTGCGCTACTTTGATAGCTCCTTCGACTGCCTTATTTCCGTGGTCCCTCCTGATTCTTATGCACTGCCAGCACCCTTCAAATCCTCTGGCCCAAAACTCATCGGTAACAGCTACACACCCGTCAGCCTCGCTACCTCAGCCACCCCATCAAACACAAAACCCACCTCCTCAAGCGTCCTCACAACATACTTCCCTTCTTTATCATGCATGAAAATCGGCATGGTCAGGGCGCAGAATTCCCGTATACTGAATATACCGTAAGCCAATGCTGACCGTAGGTGGAAGAAAGGACGTGCAATTGCCGGCACATGCCACACGGCGAAGCTGGGTATGTGTGTCAGTGGGAGCGCTTGGGTTGGGGAGATCGGATTTTTGGTGGCGACAGGTACACGCACCTGGTGGAGTGATGTCTGTAGCCACCGCTAAAGCTTTGAATTTGGAGTGGCCTTCCGTCTGTGCAAGAGGTCATTACCAGCAGGGGAAAATCATTACCACATATGTAGTCCAGAAACGGTAGAAAAGTTTGCCATGCAAAGGCAAATGGACATGGGAAGACACGATGCGATAAATATACATATTCTCATCGTCTAAGCACAAAAACGAAACCTGTAATAGTCATCACTCACCACAGCTTTCGACAACGCACATCGTTCCGCACACAATCCCACAGGGTAGCTTGCATTTTCCACATTCGCCCCCGTAATGATAACACCATCTTCTGTGAGCAGAGCAGCGCCGACGCGGAATTTGGAGTATGGACCTGCAGTAATAGACCTCGATGAGCTTAGGTATGACAATACTATTTACCGACTGAACAACAGCTCCTGACCGACGCCCATTTTGCCTTATAGAGGTACAACAATGGAAGCTGGATTTCCATAGCAAAACAACAAGTATCCATCATATGCAATCGCAAACAATACCATCCTTTCGTAGACACTCTCGACCACCCACACCCCCCCTCCGCCCCAATCCCTCCTCAAACAACCCATAAAGCATGAAAACACAGATCGTAAACATACAAAGCACACGCAGATATCCCACTCATCATACCAAGTAAACAGAAGAATACGTACAATAAGCAGCACCCTTAGCCTCAATCGCCTTATACCTCAACTGCAGTAACAGCCCATCATCGATATGATACTCATTATCTCTACTAGCAGACACACTCGCAGTAGAGTTTTGCCCGGGGGGGACGGTTTGGGGGATTGACATTGGTGATATTGGTACGTGGGTGGAAGATAACAAGCTTAGAGGGATGCGGATGTCAGCGTCGAAAAAGGTTCCTTGCCAACAAGGGCGGCCACCTAGGGGTCTCCTAGTTGTAGATAATTCTCCACTTTGGCACTAGTGCATTCGTAGTCTATGTACTGACAGAATAATGCATCATTGAAAGACTGGCATCTGTGCTTGCGTGCTATGACTACAATAGGCAAGGGCAAAGGATAGACAAACGCCTCCAAATGCCGCTCAATCCCATGCCCCTTCCCTTCAAGAACCCTTCCAGGCCTTGACTAATCGACGGGATCAATCTACACCTCCTCATCCTCCTCATCCCCCAAAAGTTCGTCCTCATCCGGATCAACAACCGCATACCTCCCACCACTCTGGAAATCACTCCTACTCGTATACGTCCTCCCACCCCCCCTGCCGAAAAGCCCACTGATTCCTCTCCAAGCACTCCCAATAAGCATCGGCATCGCCGCCAACACCGCCACAACCCCTGAAACCGCCATAACAGGCCACGCAATCCACGGCCTTTCCGCATGAAACGCACTACCATCCTCCCCCAACCTAATTCTTCCGAATTTCCCATCCCAATTCCTCCAAACCCAATACCCGACAGCACCAGCGATCGAAACAGGAAGGACGAAGACAAGGACGAAGAACCAGAAGCCACCAAGGCCCTTTTTGCGCTGTTCGCGCTCAAAATCGTCTTCGTGGTCTGGGCACGCGCGCTCTTCGGCTGTGTACTCGAGTTCTTGGCCGCCGGTGCAGGTGTCGAGGGGGGTACGGCGGTAGCCGGTGGGGAGGTAGTAGGAGGTTAGGGATGGATCGTCGAGGCATTGCTGTTCGTGGTTTGGCGGGGAGAGGCCGGGGACTAGTTGGCAGGAGCCGTCGGTTGCTACTTGGTAGTTGTAGTCGCTAGAAAGATTTCAATGTCAGCGGGTGTAGGTGTGGGGGGTGGGTGGAGAGAGGGAAGGGAAGGGGACGGGACATACCATTCGAAGTCCTCCCTGTAGCAGGTGCAGTTGCGGGAGATATTATGGAGGTGATTGATTCCCAATCCGTTATAGCAACTAGCTTCTGGCCTCTTGCGATGGTACTGCGCCACGTGCCCAAAGAGACAATTGTCTTTCTGGCTCGGGTGCTTTGGCTCCCAAAGGTAGTAGTCGCCATCTACAGGACGTCCCTCATCCAGACTGCATGGCTGATCGGCTAAACCGGTGAAGTCAAGGTTAACAGTAGCGATCTTGCTACCACTTCCAGACTCTTTACCCCAGAGAATAAAATTGCGCGACTTATCCGAAGGTACGGTAGAGATGGCTGCGACGGTGAAGTCTTGATCTGAGAATTGGTATTCGATCCAATTGATACCTTCGTTGAGGGTGTAGAAGACGGACTTAGTAGCCACTTCTTCTTCAACGATTACGATGATGGAACCTTGGTCTCCGTATTCCCACATATAGTTGCCTTTCTTGACAGAAAACCACTCCACACCACCATCACGGGTGATGAACGTATCTGCTTCTGGTTTTCTGCCCAGATATTCGCCAACATTGCCGACGCCCATCATCAGACCGATAGCTGATGGCGAGGAGAAAGTCGCGCGAGGATCTCGGCGCTCGGTGTAGCTGTGCAGGTGAAGGGAGCACTTCATAACATCATTAGAACTGCACCTAAAGTCGCGACCCTCAGCATCCTTAGGCGGTGCATGAAGCGGCGCCCATTGTGCTCCATCATTATGCGTGATCATGGTCTTTAGCTTCTTGGACATGCCCTTCTCGGCCTCGTCCACATTAACAACTTGGTTAACGAGAATGACTCCCTCAAGACCGAGCATCTTTTCGAAATCAACATAGCCTCGACTATTCCTGTTGACGCCGTTGAGACTCATGACATAAGACGTGCCGTTGCTGTTACTCTTGATGATAGAGCCGAATTCAGATCCTTCGCGGTTATTGACAGTCACATGCAAGAAGACAGCATGCGTGGAGCTGTCCAGCACGGTGTATGCCTTCTGAGCAGGCACTTCGAAGCTTGGTGGGAACCTTGCATCAGCAAAAGTCTTGCCGTCAACGCTAGTATGGCAGCTGAGCGATTCTCTGTCCTCCGGTTGTCTTGCAGCAACGACGATGAATTCAGACATAGTAGCGAAGTCGATGATATCTTCAAAAACGTCATGATCATCCGCGAACCAGTTGTCGCTCCACTTGAGCTGGAGTGGGGAATCAAGCTTCTCGTCTTTGTATTGCTCACAATACACGAGCTTCTCCTCGCCACCTCGGCCCTCTTCCTTGATGAACTCGCACTTGTTAACATATCGGAGTCTGTGTTCCCAGTTACCGCCTCTGTCTTCACTGAAGAAAGCCACATCGTGATCATCCACAGCGCCAGTCCAGATCAACCAGTCCTTATAGTCGGGATGGAAGCTCAAGATCTGTAGATGCCTTTTTCGAGTCGGCTCTGCTGGGGCTGTGAATTCGCCAATAGTTTTGCCTCGATTGACAGTATAGAATACTGTCTTCCCAGGAGTAAGGAAGTAAACCACATCGTTGAAGTACTGGTGCGGGTAGACCGCCGTGATTTCCTCGCCCTTGAGAATCTGGTCCCAAGTCTTTCCAGCATCCGTGCTAAGGAAAACCTCTTTCTCGTCGGTTCTGAAGACAATGGTCTCATCATCGCCTTGGCTTCTATCAGTCCTCTCGAGGTAGAAGAACTCCTCGAACGCCCTGGCGCGGAAACTGGTGACCTCCTTGCTGATTTCTCCGCTGGCCGGAGCCTTGAACCCTTCTTTACACGATCGTTCCATGTCTTTGTCGAGCTCGACAGCACCTTCCATGTCCCGCTTGCATTCGTTCCCAGGAATTTTCCTGAAGCCAGAGCTGCCCCTAAATTTATCATCTGGGCTCTCGCACTCTTTTGGCAAAGGCAATGCCCCGGACGGCGTGCATTTCTCCCCATCGCTGCTAGGCACGAAGTTGTAATCGCACTCAAAGTCCTCCTTTTGGCAAGGACATGGCTCGAATTGAGGAATCGGGTCTTCGAATTCTTTGTCCACAAAGCAATCCGCATCCCACTTGCGCCTGCGGTAATATTGCTTCTGTCCCATAATGCAAGTCGGCTTGCCATCGTCGTCCTGTCTGGCATACCATTTCTCGAAGTCCTTGTCTCCGCATTTGCCTTCATGGAGATCAGCAAAATCGATGGCGATGGCCCAATGCTCGAGATCCTCTCCACCGCCCATAGTAGCCATGAGGAAGAACTTCAGACTTGTTGAGTCAGGTGTGGTAGTGAGGATCTTGGCGCGCACTTTGTCATCGAGTTTGACCTCCTGCCATTTGTGGCCATGGTTGATGGAGTAGGAGATGGTATCCGTTGGGCCTTCGTCGTAGATAGCGACTAGGACTGCGCCCCTATCGCCGAACTCGTACTTATGCGCTTCTTTGAGTGCTCTTGTCCATCTCACGCCGGCGCTGTCGGAAACCCATAGGTCGCATTCTTCGTAGTCCTTGAGGGTTTTACCCTTGTTGCCAATCCCCATCACAAGACCAGGCGCCGGACTCGAAAAGACACGACCTGAGTTAGACATATCCGAAACCGAATGCAACTGAATCTCATCACCATCAGCAGTAAGTGGCTGGAAGCTCCTCCCATCATCAAAGCTGATCCTGCTCTTAAGCTTCTTCCTCGCCAAGGGACTCTTCTCCACATCCTTCCAATTATCCACCAGATTGACAATCACAACCCCCTGAATTCCCTGCACCTTCTCAAAATCCACAATGCCCTTGTAATTCCGATTCGTATGCTCGATATTTCTCGTGAAGTACGTCCCATTCGAATTGCTCGTGAACAATACTCCCATAGCATTGATTGGCGTCGTAGTCATTACATCGACCTGGATGCTGTAGTTCGTGCTCTCCAGAATCGTATACGCGTCCTCCTCCAGCTTGTGATCCGCAGGGAAAATGGCGCGATGCCACGTCTTTGCATCGTCCGTGACATACATAGCCAACTCATCTGTGCCCTTCGCGCTCGCAGCCGCGACCAAGAAGCCCTTGACAACAGCAATGTTGATAATGCCCTGCACCGTTCTCCCCTCCTCCAGGACAGGCTCTTCCTCGTCCTCAAAATAATCATCGCTCACAGCCAGCCTGTTATCCTTCGAGTCCCACGAATTAGCGTACCGTCCCCTCACCACACACACGATCCTGTTATCATCCTTGTCATCCTCACTCGTCTGGAACAACGGCGTCGACCTCGCGAAAACACAAGCCCGCGTATCCCTCCTCAACTCCCTCGCCGGCGTCCTAAACGCATCTTCCGTATAATAAGTCATCTCATTACAACTTAAGAGCTCCGTGCAAATATTCACCAATACACTCTCCGGTCTATTCGCGTGAAAGCTAAACGGCGGTCGAAAAGGAACCGGGGACCCAGGGATTTCAAAACTCCGCCACGTCTCCCCCTTGTCCCCACTCATCCAGTGCGTAACTTCCTTGCCCCATAGATAGGCGACATCTTTGTCGTAGGGATGGAGGACGAGGTCCCAGGCCCCGCCGCTGGGGACGTCTTCGATTTTGGACCAGTCGATGCCAGCGTTGGGGGAGCGGAGGACGTTGCCGGAGACGTCGAGGACGAGGATTATGTCTGAATCTTCGAAGTAGAGAGGTGGGGCGGCGGGAGCTTCGGCGAATTTGTATTTGGTGATTCTGGGGGCGAGTTTCTTTGCTGTTGTTGGGTTCGTTAGACATAGGATTTGAAGGAGGAAGACGAGGGAGAGGGAGGCGGAAAGCCGAGAGTTGCTTCTTAAAATCATGTTCGCGATGTGTGGTGGACCGAGAAGGTCACCTTTATTGGTAAGGTTGGAGCATTAAGACAGATGTTTGGAAAGCTGATGATGCCAAGTGCTGCGTGTTCAGATGTGGCAAAGCTCCCTGTCAAAGGCCCGAAACGAGGCTAAAGGCGCCAATCACTGAATCACCAGTCAATGGCTACATCAATAGCATCTGCTTCACTTTGGATGCGAATTTGCTATCTATGACAATGCCGGAGTAATGTCGACTTTGACGACCACGAAGGAGTAAAGCTTATTGCCTAAAAGTTCAAGGCAACGGCCCGATATCAACCAAAATCTGAAAGGTACCAACTGTAGGAAAAAGGAAGTGCTCATAGTTTGGGTCTTTGCAAGCATAATTGGGAACCAGTCTCCGTTGCTATGTACTATGTAACATCACTGTCCCCTAATAGCCAAGTGGCATGGTACAACGAGAAGCAACTCCTCGCAATGTTCGAGTTAAAACATCCATCCGGTGCATGCAAAGGAAAATCGTGAAGACATGAGTAGGTATCAAGATAGCGAATGTATCCGTATCAATATCCATCCATATGCTCTTATTCCATTTCATGCCACGCGTTTCCGTGATGTGATTCTGTCTCCATTTTGTCCCAGTGAGGGAGTCCTTTTCTAAGTCGCTCCATTCGATTCTCTCGAAGCACCAGGGCTCGGTAACATCAACATTAAAACAAATAAGGGGGTATCTGCAAGATGATGCAATCTGAACTCGTGTGCCGGCAAACGAAGGTATTGGCTGAGTAGTGATTAAAAAGCAATGAACAAATTTCCTCGGGGGTGTTGAAAAGCAACGCTGCGTAAGTCGTGAAGGATAACCTAGCGAAGGTAGAGGCCTCCTCGCTGACTGTGGTGTTTGGGCCTGGTAAAGCGATCACTCGTCATCGCCCTCATCGTCATCTTCTGGCTCCTCGCTCTCACCGCTCGGAGTGTCTTTTGGCGCGTTCTTCGCCTTCTTGGCAACGGGTGTTCCCTCATCATCATCGTCGAGGACGCCGGACTTGCGCTTCGTGGAAGACTTGCTCGACTTGCCTGGGGTCGATGCATTTGACTCTTCAACTTTGGGAGCGTACTTTTGCAATTCACCGCCTTCGCCCTTTTCAATGAGAGAAACTTCTTCCGCTGTGAGGAAACGTCCACCAGGTCCTCTTGGCCTTCGCATCGCATGCTTATGCCTTGACTCGTGTAGGTATGGCTTTCTCCCCTTCGAAGTGAGCCGCAGAGCTTCTTCCAACTTCTGTCGGGCTACTCGCCTCTTCAAGATGCGATGGAATTGCTTCGCGTTGACATATAGCGGAGCTTCTTCGGCACCAGTTGGCCCGACCTCAGGTGAGGCTTGGTGTTGCTGCTGGTGTGGAGGCGGAGGCATTTGAGGAGGAACGGAATTTCGAGGAGGTTGGTGGCTCATCATACTGGCGGATGGGTTCTGGCCGTGTGGACTGTTGACATTGTGATTCATATGACCTTGGGACATGCGATGGCCCTGGTGGACTTGTGAGGGCAATGAGCCCATTGAGTTTGTCGACTGTGGAGGCGACCGGGGTACACGTTCATTCTTGATGCCAATACCTGCCATCCGCGGCGACCCACCCGCCATCGAAGTCTGTGGCATGGGGTAGTAATTTGTCTGGCCCGATGCTGCGGCTGTGGCCATCGCCGCTGCTGGCGAAACGCCATACTGAGGGTGCATGTTTGTCGGTACAGCACCATAGGGTTGTGGATAGTTGAGTCCGGAGTGATTTGCTTGAGGTAGTGGCTGTTGTTGGTAATTGTGTCCTTGAGATGGTAGGATAGGCGAGGCGTGTGTCTGATGCTGCTGGTGCATCTGAGGTGCTTGAGTTGGCGGCGAGGTTATTGTCGGTCCTCCGGAGTGTTGCTGTGCATTCGAGTAGGCTGCATGCATGTTTGGCGCGTGTGGATGGCCCCCATACGAGTGTGCCTGGGGTTGCGCGTAATCCATCATGGGTGGAACCAGATAAAGTAACGGTTGGAAGGTTTTTATTTCACTACCGTGTAGTGGCGCCTGTCTCACGCGAATGTGCGTGACCAAAGACCGGGTTGGCTGGCAGAAACAAACCACGGCAGAGCTTAGTCAGTGCGTCAGTGTCGAGGATGTCAGAGTGCTAGAGTGTTTGCCGTCTTCTCTATGTGATTGGGAGAGCCTATCCTTGATGACCGCAAAAGCCTTTCGCCGCGGGGCCAGCCGGCTGCGAGGATTGGTCGAAGGTTTTATGCACGGTCCTGCAGGGCTGGCAGGTCTTAGTCTCGACTTCGATTGGATAAAGTCAAAAGATAGTAATTCCCAAACAGAGAATGCTGTCTTGACAGTGACAGTGGGTATTAGGGATCTGCGGAAGATCTCTTGTTCTTCTAATGATCTGTGTTACCGGAATGCTTTTGTGTGATAGACTTCGTGATTGAGGCTGCTATGTGAGGCGAATAGTGTTAGGCCTCTATGCAGTAGCTTGGCGTCACTGAGCATGCGCTGTCAAATGTTTGTGGACCTCCACGATAATGCAAAGAGAAGTGGTCGCAGCAGTAACTCGGTGGGGCGCTAGACGATTCAGAGGAGCCGATTAGGATTCGCCTCCACTATTCTGTTCTTGATCGGCTTAGACTCGCACGGTGGATGCCTAGGGCGTCGATGTTCGTCGATGGTATGAGGCGGTGCTGGGTGTCCAAGTCCTGAATGGTCGGTGTAGGGGTCGATTGCCACTATTGGCTACGAATCTTCAAGTAACGCGAGGATAGGGCGTGGCACAGGAAGGTATCGGAGGTTGAGGTTTGAGTTGCAGGCTACCGGCTTCGCAGGCCAATGAAGTATTAGCATCGTCTGCAAGAATAGGTGGTACCACGAGGAGCAGCTGGGGAGGGGTGGTGTTCGAGCAAGGTCAGGCACGAGAAAGGGCGGTGATGATTTGATGCGCTGGCGTTGCATAGCGCGCGGCAGGCCCTGCAGGCGAGGAACGTACCTTGCTGTCGATCAACAGAACGTGTTCTTACATAGGAACTATGATCCTAAAAATTGAATGTGCCGTTGTGGGTTGCAGTGGTGTTTCGGAGTGAATTGCTCAAGTAAGTTGTGAGCGCGTGGGTAGGTTTTCAAGGACTTGAGCGGTGTAGAAGCGCTTGTTTGCAGAACACTGTCGGGTATGCGAGTCTCGTTGACAGTTGTTTGCCCTATGCGACAAGCGTGTAGGATCATAAGATCAAAAGGGTACCAGCAGTGAATGATACTGTGCTTCACAAGTGTCGCCGTTCCTATGCGATGAAGCATCGTGATTAGCTGTTTCATTCAACACTGTCGCGTCGTTGATAGAACTGCGACGTGGGGCAGTTGGAGGGGGTTCAGACTAACTTGAAACGCAGTACGGGGATTCCAATTGAGGATTCTGGTTGGATGAGAATTGCCTGGTGCTGCAGTGCGACCTTGGACTTGGGTCGCGATCAATCACCTGACGTTACCGGGTCGAATTGGTGCTCGAATCGATTTTGGAGCGTCGATATCGAGCCGTAGTGCTCCGTATAGCTGCGATACGATAGGTCGCCTTGTCCGAGTCTCGCGGCAGCAAGCAGATCTGCCGTGGGGAATTGGAAAAAGGGATTGGTTGAAGTGTCGACGGTAACAAGAGAAGATGCTTGTTGGCGTGATGATGATAGGAAGGAGAGACGAACCAGTGATGATGTTGGTATCGAGTAGTGTTTGTTTAGACTCCTCTCAAGCGCGTTTGGCAGAAAGCTAAGTAAGAAAGGCACAGAATAGCCAATGGAGAAATTGGAAGGTCCGAGTTGAAGAAGAATTTTTTGATTGGAGGGATTCACGAATTATAAGAAAATGCGCTTTGGAGAGCGAGCTGAAAGGGCAAAGCTCAAGCCAGCCAACTGCGTCACGGGATTGCGCAGCGATCGGGCCGGGGGCAGGGGAAATGGATTCGGCCTTAATAATCTAAGGTTAGGTATGATGGGCCTCGAGGGAAACAGCGCAACGCAACACAATCACGCTGCAATCTTCAGGCTGCGATTATGCTTACAGTGCAGTAGATCGACTCCCACATTGCCTTGATCTAATGTAGATTCCGCATTGAATGACTTGCTGTAGCCGCTTTCTACACTATCATTGCACTCTGCACTAATCCCACATCAAGTCATGTCCGATACCCGCTCTAGGATATGTTGAACATCCAGTCAAATGCATGGTAGCATGTCCTCAGTAGTTATCTCAAACAGCCACAATTGGGCCATAAGCCTGAGATAGCCGCTGACCCAGGCGCTTTGAGAAATTGTGAACAAATGTGGGGGAAGCCCAAGCATGTCAGTCATTCGAGGATATTCACCGAAAGACACGGTGGAGAAATGTATCAGCTCTCCCAAAAAATCAAGTGCCCGAATTTCAAGTGATTACCTCGTAGCACTCTGTGACGCAACAGATATCTTTGCTGCCCACCGCCCTGGCCAAAATAATTTGCACAGAGAGTCCCGGGGCTTCCCGGGGAGCCGCCCTGTAGATCCGCCTCCCTCATTGCAAATTACTTTGGCCAGGGCGTGCTGCCCAAGGATGACATCTCCAACCTCACCTGTTGGCGGCAACGTTCTGGAACGTGCAATTGTCTGACTTGGCTACCACACCGTGTTAGCATGGCTTTGAGACCGACATGCATCATATAGATTGCCGACTCGAAACGGGGACATCTGTACAGTTGAATCTTGATCGCCTCGTGGATTGTGAATCTCCTCATTGTAACTCCAAGCATGGGTTCGGAGATTGCTGTAATAATATTGCCCTGACCTTGTCACTGTCACTGTTACAGCTTCCTTGGGTGGCTGTGAGAGCGCAGATCCAGATAGTTGTCAATGGGTATATCTAGCACATGGCTTACTGCCGGAGCCTCTCAGGTCCTTCAAGATGTAGTCATGCCTCTTACTGGTTCATTGACCAATATATGTTCCATCATCAACATATCGTAATCCGAGGATCATCCCCACCAGCCCATCAAACCCTCATAGACAGCAAACATGAGTGCTGAGCTCGGCGCCGCTCGGCCCACCGTAATACCGCAGCCCCTGTACATCCCTCTAATTCCCTGTTGTCGCCATAATCCTTTACCAGATGCCCAGAATGTCGTCCTCCCAGCCGCCCGTGCATTGACCTCCTCGGTCTGCATCCTTGACTTGATTGTGTCCGCGGGGTAGAAGAGGAAATTGTAGAGCACACCAGCGGTCGCGCCTGCCAGCAGCTGTTGGTAAATCACCAACGCTGCTCTCGGATCCGCTTCCGATTTTGGTGTTGATGCAGAACGCGCATTGTACCTTCTAAAAAGCGCACTCACGCACTCATAGCTCCCAAACCACGCTGCCGACCCTCCCGTTTCTCGAATCAAAGTGCCCAGCTGCCCATGCCAAAACCCAAATATACCGTTGTGTTGGAAGATGGAAGAGACGATCGAGATGGGGCCTCCTCCATGGAGAGAAGATGAGGATAGTGGGACCTGCATCTGGCATTTCACCAGCTCGATAGGTGTGAGAAGGAGGCTCGTGAAGGCTCCGCTAGCTCCACCACAAGCCACCAAGATTCTGAGCGGCAACTTCTCATCCTTCCTATGCTCTTGAGGTAGCAGCGTTCGGAAAGCAGTCTGGGCAATTCGGTAGCTGAAGAAGAGGCTGCTTGCTTCGATCGCCGCCCCAAAGAGCGGAGCACTGACCCCACGGTAGAGTCCTGGAATGCCTTCGGCGCGATACGACCGTCGGAAGCAGTCGAGGGGCCCGGCGTATCTTGTTGGAAGGTGGTCTGGCTGTGATTGTAGGCGTACTTTGACCGTGTCAAATGGGTATTCGATTGTCTTGCCTATCATTCCAGCGATAGCACCAACAACTGTATCCTTCAAGGCTTCCGTACCGATCACAGAAGCCGTAGTTTCCTCCATCTTCATATGAGCCACTTCGTCGGTGGTGGTGGTAAGAGAGGCCATCTTGCTTGGAGCTGCGTCAGCCAACGATAGTAGAGGAGCTCTACACAGAAAGAGAGGAGAATATGGCCGTTCTGAGGATTGTAGAACGGCCTGAAAGCGTTATCGAATGAGCATTGCGGGTTGAGGTGGGCTATAAGGGCAAGGACGGCGGGGAGGAAAATTGGCTGTCTTTATGTGGTGAAAAATCTCATGAAGCCCTGATTGGGCTGGGCAGTGCCTTTGTGTCATGAACCATCTTCAGTAAAGAGAGCATGGATTTGTATAAGAACTTTATCTCCGGTGATCGTGAGGGACATTTTTGTGGGCAAGACTTAAAAACCGCTCCAATCTTATCTTAGCTCCGGCACACCTGCCATTATGTAAAGTTAGGATTTTGAATCTGAATCACCAGCAGCTTTGGACAAAAACAAAATCTTGCTACAGAATAATCACAACTTTCCAGACCGTTGAAGGCGTCCATGAGATAGCCCAGAATACTGGTCTACTATGGCTTCAACCAAACCTACTTCTACCCTGGCAGTGTCAGCTTTAACGACTCCGGGGCTTCGAAAGAACGGTTAGACCTATCTGCAAGTCTTAGGATCCCTAAATTTTCAGCTGAACAAGACAAACAGGTAAGCAATGGCACGCTCGAAAGTCCGCTTTCCGCCCAACCTCAGGCCAAACCTCCTATGAAAAGCGGAGGACAGAGCGAAAAGCAATGGCAGCCATGAAGGCCAAAGAGAAGGAGATGAAGGATGAGAAAGAGGAGGAGAGACAGGTAAGACTCGATTCCGATGTGTTGTTAGGTTCTCTGTTGACGAGAGGTTTCTAGCGGCGAATGCAAGCGATCAAGGATAAGAGAGCTGCGAAAGAGGAGAGAGAACGATATGAGAAGATGGCAGAGAAAATGCATAGGAAGCGAGTAGAGAGGCTGAAGAGGAGGGAGAAGAGGAATAAGCTGTTGAAGTCATAATGCATGAATTCCTGTGAAAAGCGTCCAATGTTGCATATGTGATGAAGGAATTATGGACGAATGAGCATGGCGTTTGGAATGAGGAGGCGTTCAGCGGCAATGATACCCATTCAATCATGTCGCGAGCAAGGCTATGAATATTGAGATAGATGTGTATGCTCTCTGAAACCAAAACACTGCGGATGTGAAGGTATTTGACCCTAAATCCATGCCAGTGGTGCTCTGTAAAGTTCTCCCCATCAACTCTCCATCCTCAAAACCTCAACCACCCAACCACCACCACCAACCGACAATGTCCCGCCCAACTACTTCCCTCCCCCTCTCCTCAGGACCATCATTCACACCCCCACCCCGCTCCTCCACGCACCCAGCCAAGCCGCGCCATCACCACATCCCGCACCACCCCCACCGCACACACCATCACCACCACCACGACAAATCCGTCCCCCAGTCCGCCATCCAACCCACATCCTCCAACCCCTTCGGCGAATTTTTGGCCAAGCAGACGAGTAAGATCGATGGCTTTCAGACACCCCCAAGAGAGAGAGAGCAGCAACAACTGCAGCAACAGCAGCGAGAGGAGATAGCGAGAGAGCAGAAAGTGAAGGAGGATGTTGAGAGGGAGCGAGCTATGTGGAAGGAGGTAGAGAGGTCGCGAACGAGTAGGAAAGCTGCGGATGAGTACGCCCCCTCTGCTCTACTCAATAGTATATAGACTATACAAAAGCTAACATCTCCCCAGCGCCCTCCGCAACTCCCTTACCACGCTCTCCACCCTCAGCACATCCACAACTCGCAGGCTAGACTACACATACTACTCGCTCCTCTCCTCGCTCTCCAGCCTAACAAACACGATCGCGGACCTGCATAAATTGTGCTCGTCTACGAATGAGCTTTCTACGCGATTTCATGATGAATCAACGTTGCTCAGTAGCGAGACGAAACTATCGATTGACTCTACACATCATAATTTCGACGCCCAAGCCCAGCGAATAGAGGATCTGGAAAAGAGGATGAGGAATGGACGGACGCGGGTGAATAATCTGAGCTTGAGATTGGATACTGTGAGGACGAAAGTAGAGACGAGTGCGAGGAGAGATGTCGAGGATGAGAATCGTCTAGGTAGGCGACTCAAAATGCTGTGGGGTTTTCTAGGGTTTTGGATAATTTTGTTACTGGTGTTGGTTGTGGCTAGGCAGAGGGGGATGGGAAATGATGTTAGGAGCGGTGAGCTTGTGGAGTTGAGTGATAGGGAAGGAAGGGAATTCTACAAGGGGAGAATTGAGGAGGAGAGGACGGAGGTCATGGGACGAAAAGGTCACGAGCCTAAGACGACGAGGTGGGAGAGTGGCAATGGGGTCGATGCAGAGGCGACGTTGAGATTATTCGATGAATTGTAACAGCAATCAATATTTTGTTGCTTTGAAGCTCGTTTTGGACGTTAACATACGCTGCTGACGCTAATGCGATGGGGTATCGTACGATAAACATTGCGAACGCCTCCTGAAATGCACGAAAAGCATCGACATATTCCCTCACGATGCGTCCTTCATCCTCCGTTGTGCCAAGTTGGCTACATGACTTCGTCAATTGCCGAAAGTATCATAGTAATAATCATCATCCAATCCCTCCCGACTTGGTATCTCAGGCGCATCACCAGCAAATTGCATATTATTAAAATTAACATTCAGCAGCCGGATCTTTAAGCCGTAGTCCTGCACCGTAGAAATCACTTTGTTGGTTTCAGCAGTAATAGGCTGCTGGTTCAACAGCATCAGAAGACCGTCAAGCCACTCTGAGGCGAGGCTGTGGGTCTGTGGGTGGAGCGTAAGCAGGACGACTTCTTTCCGTGCAGGTGTATGCGTGTTCCTGGTAGCAGGGGAACCAGTTCGCGTATGAGGCTTTGGAGTCGTGGGGCGAGAGGGGGAGAGGGGATGGCCGGAGATGGTGATTTTGGTGGATGAGGCGGAGGGCTGGACTTTGAGTGTTGTGGTCGAGGAATCAGCGTCAGGGGGATGAGAGACATCTGAGGTGACAGACGTGACCGCCGATAAGTCGACTTTCTTATGCAGAGTCTCCAAGGCTGGCTCAGTGTTGCCGCGAACATCAAAATCCGCGTAGTGCAGGTACCGTCTGTTGTGAGACAATTTCGCATAGCGGTAGGAATCGGGACCGAAGTCTTTAAGATCTTGCTTTGTGACAGGACCAGCTTCGGCTTTGAAGCCTTGGAAACTTGGAAACCATGCTCCTGCGAGCAGACAGCGTACACGCTGCTCCTTGACAAATTGTAAAGATTCCTGGCGAAGCTCGTCTCGAATCTGGTGCAAGTGATGGCCCCAGGGTTCTTCGCAGGTCATTTCGAACAACTCCATTTGGAGATGTCTCAGTCGTTGTAGTCCAAACTCTGCAATCTCTTCTTCAACTTCATGAAGGTCTTTTGTTCTTGTGGCTCCGCCTACGACTGCTTCCAGCAGTATGCGAAGAAGATCGACAATCTTTGGGAAGTCTTCCAGCTCAGCTCCTGTAGCTTGCCACAGGCGGAAGAACGCGTGCAACCCTGCGATGTGGAGAAAAGACCACTGTAAGAGCAATGGTCGGAAAACCTTATCAAAATTCGACCTTGATTCGAAGGCTAAAAGATCTTTCGCATCGTCCACGTCCGCCTTCTCTACCTCGAAGTGCTCGTACAAGATAGCAGTTATGGTAAGGCTTGCTCTTGCAATGGGACATCGCTGCTCAGCAGGTTTTGTTGACTGCTCCAACAACAGCTTCTGGAAGCCGTCCTCGTTTTTCCTCACATAATTCGTCAAGTCCAGCATGCCCAGATAGCCCGTCTCTTCAAATTCCCACCAGGGATGATCGGTCTCGAAGCCTAAGCGCCCCCACTTTTCCAGGTTGTGCTTCTTCTTCGCAGCATCGTCTCCATTTTCTACGGATGCCGGGACGACCTCTGGGTTACTGGTCAGGTGTATACTCTTGAAAGCTCGTCTGTGGTCAGACTTATCCATTTCCAGGGGGATATCTCTCCATTTCCGAAGCTGCACCTTCATCAAAGCTTGGAACTCTAGCAGTGGATGTGATAGATCTTGCAATGCTGTGCTTTGCATGAGTGTGTAGACTGCTTTGACGACGCCCAAATCTTGCAGCCGCTTGACGAACTTAGGCCAATCGGATTCGGAGTCGTTCGTGATTGCGTCTCGCATCAATGAGTTGATGAGCAGCAAAGCATTGGCGCACAAAGCATGGTCGGCTGAAGACAGTCTGCTGACCAGCATTTCGAGGAATTGGGGGTAGACCGCTATAGCTGGCTTTAGTGCTCTGAACCCGAACGAGTCTAGCTGTGATATTCGGTTTGAAGCTGTGTATGGATGTGAAACGATATAGACGAGAATTGACATGGCGCCACGGAGGATGTTGACTAGTGGGTGAGTGACCACGAGCTCTACCACCTAATACATAGTCAGCAGTTGTTTCGCAGGGTCTGAGAAATTCATTACCCTCTCTACCAGGTCTTGATTGACATATTCCCATCCCTTATCCACTTCCAGCAGCCGTGAGAAAGACGTCAAGCTGTAGGCTAGCGTATTCCCTGTGGCGTGGAGTGCTAGGTACCGGAGCTTCGTTAGTCCCCCTTCCAGTATGAACACATCAGCAAAGGAAGGGTCTCCGATGTTCGATTGCAGCTTGAAAACTGCCATCTTCCGGACAGCATCCTCATCGCTGCCTAGACGCTCGACCAGCTCGGAGACATTGATGCTGTCCATTGAATATACTTTGACCAAGTATGTTGGACAGCTACTAGACCGTACCTTGCAGTGATTAATGGTAAAGTATTGATTTTGGTAGGCATTTTGCCGGCGCGTTTGGCGCGTTCCCAACTTTAACTCCGGACTTAATCCCGGATATTTGTCCCTTTTCCTCTACAAAAATTACACATTTACACACTGTGCTATCCCTCGATCTACCAAGTACAAGGCAAGAAAGTGAACAAAATCGTTGATTTGCGTAATACGGAATAGGTCAAGCCTTTTACCGCTGTCGCAATATTCGGAGGCGGTTCTGACTCGAGGATGTGCCATTCTGTCGAAGAAACCCCATCCACCTCAGCCTCGTTACTAGCAGGCTGGGCGTCGAAATCAGTGACAAATGTAGGTCACCCAGTAAGTCTGTTTTGGCTCTGCTCAGCTTGTGCCTCACAAGAAGGCGATCACTGCGGAAAGATCAATGTATTTTTACGGGAGGAAAGCTCAACGCAGACGGCAATAGTTTCCTGCGGAGTACACTTCAACCTCTTATCGTGGTGCAGGTCTCAAGGATTATGTACATCTGCCTTAGCGGAGGGCTATGAGTGGTGGCAGCGGTACAAATACTGTATTGAATATCCGATACCGTCAGCAGACCGTGTACTTAGTAGACCAGTAAGATAGTGCGTATTTAGAATCTTACGTCTACCAGCGTAAAGGTAAGGTATTCGAAAGATTACAGTGATATAAAGAGGCGCTCTATACATACTAACGCGTTTATTCTAATACCGTATATCTACCGTTTAACCTACGACTGATAATTAGGTAGCTCGGTATAGTTATATTACCTTTTAAAACGCCAAGGCTAACGCTCGGGAATATATATAGTAGAGAAATATCAACGCTTCCGTTATTTTAAGGCCAGAATCTTTCGATTCAGCTAATTTTCTTGCGGGGGTAACCACAGTATTGCGCTGAGTAAAGGTAAGGGTTAACATACCTTACCTACATACCTATAAGCTACTAATACCTGGTACCTACCTAATAGGCTGGTACGGGTAGTTTATTTTAAAACTAGACCTTATTTCGTATTATATAGCTAGCTAAGCAGAACCAAAATGGTCTATAAGCATGAATAAATATCTGATACGTGGAAGCGTTACGACACCGTGCATACACTGTAATCTTCTTTCTTAGCCCTCCCCTAAGGTAGAACTGTCAAGAGGCACGGTACCGAGCAATGGGCTGCATCAGCTCGGTTGAAAAGCGAATCAAACAGTCACGGCAGTAGCACGCATGCGCTCCGCCTCCGCCATTGCTTGGCGCGCCCAGGAACTGAATGCAGAGTCACACTCATCGTGAACCGGCTGAAGGCCCGAATATAAGCATGCCTGGGAGAACGACTTCCCTCGTTGAGTGGATCATCCCTTCAAGCCTGAATGGATCCATTGTCCATCACAGCATCAGCAATTACTGTAATTAGTGCCATTCGACAGGCCGCAAGATGCGTCGAAAGGCTTCGGGCCATTCGCCAGGCTCCTGAAGAACTCAAACTGTTACTGGAAGAGGTCGCCGATCTCAGTGAATTGTTACAGCATGTTCAGCAGGCGCAGAAACCTCCAGCCTACGAGAAAGATGGCGGGGCAACGCCGATTGAAAGCTTGAGAGGCCTTGACCATCAAATATCGCGCACCTCGACGAAGCTGCAAGAACAATGCTTTGAGGGCTTGAACTTGGCGGCTAGTCTCGAAGCTGCTACATCGTGAGTGGTCACTACTGCACTGCCACATCGATTGACGATCGCCACTTCCAATATACATATCTTCTTGGTACTCATACCGAATGTTTTAGATGTACTGTCGCGCGAGTGGAAACTGCAATCGAGCGTGTTCATGACGAGCAAGCCAAGAAAACACAATTACTTTCAGCCCTCGTCGGTGGTCTAGCTCTTCAGCAGCCTCCTTCCAATCCTCCTGCGTTCGAGGTCTATTCTGAGGACGGTAACCTTAATTGTATGTTTCGAATACCCGTTCAACAACAAAACGACGAGTGCCTTACCACTAGGCAACCTCAAGAGAAATCGTCAAAAATGACTCGCCGCAAGCCACAAGTCATCACCTCTTCGGAATCCACCCAGCCCATGCAAGTCTATGCAAAGAAATCGACTACGTCGTGCACATCTTGGTGTAGTTGTGCTTGCCATGCGAAGAATTTCCTTCGTGTCAAGCAACCGAACGTGGTCGGCTCTTTCTCACTCGCTTATAGTGTTCTACCATGGGTCACAGCCGGCTGCGATCAGAAGTCATGCCGCAGCAGGTCTGTACCATCTGTCGCTGTCACGATTCATTTCCCTGCTTGGATCTGGGACCGTTACCTGTCAACGTCATTTTGTTATACGAATCTCAGAGGCCCTGAGATGAATATCAAAATACCTCAAATCGTCGATGGGACCTCAAAGATCTGGGGCTACGGCCTTCGAGGAAACCTCCACGCAATCCAAGAGCTTTTTTCACAGGGGATCGCCTCACCTTGGGACGTCCAAGCCATTGGTGGTTCCGTGCTCCACTACGCCGCCGACTACGGCCACTGGGAGCTCTGCAAATTCTTAGCCGAGCAAGGCGCGACATTAGACAACGAAGACGACTTCAACAGCACTCCAACAAGCCTAGCCAGGGAGAAAGTACTATCAGGAAGTCTCACAGCAAACGAAGAAAGCATCGTTGCCAGCGTCTTCGCGAATACAGATTATCTCCAGACCCGCCAATTCACCATCCTCCACCAAATTGTTCTTCGCCTCATTCCCCGGGAACTCGAATCAGAACTCGAATACTCAACAAAAGATCTCGACGCCGTCGACGCCAGCGGCCTCACCTGCCTCTCCTGGGCCTCTGCCCGTGGCGACGAAGCCGCTCTAGAGACTCTCCTCGCTTACGGTGCTGACATCAATTTTCCCGACGGCGCAGGGAACAAGCCACTCCATCACGTCAAAAACGTCGCATGCTGTAACATCCTCCTTGCTTCCGGCGCCGACCTCAACGCTCGCAACAGCTATGGTCACACAGCTCTCCGCGTGGTCTGTAGAGGCACTGGGTCCAGACCTCTCCTCGAGAAACTTGTTGCCGCAGGCACCGACATCAACGTCCAAGATGCCTCTGGCGAAACAGCGCTCAGTAACGCCACATACGGCCGGCACGTTGCCTGCGGGATCTTCCTCTTAGAACAGCGCGCTAACATGGATCTCGCTAACGGTGCAAATGGTAGGGGTGATGCGCCTATCCACATAGCTGTTACAAGTGATGTGCATGAAGTCTTGATGCAGTTGTTGGAGCGCGGTGCTGTGTATACGAAGGGAAACTCGTTTGGACAGACAGTTCTACACGTTGCGTCGAGAATGGCAGAGTCGAAGACGGTGGAGATTATGAAAGCGCATAGTCTGAGAGATATCGATGCTGAGATGCGAGATCATGCTGGCAAAACTGCCCGGGCTTATCTCGACGAACGTGAAGAGACCACCGAACCTGCTGAGCTTGAGGGCGAAAGCGCTGATACGCATTTCCGAGCAAACTTTGAGGAGCTGCTTGATGGTATCGCGACTTCTCAGGGTCGGGTCTCGAAGGTTGTGGAGTTGGACGGAGTGGGCCAAAGGACCATTTTGGCAAGTCGTCTGGCGGCTCTGGATCTCACGAAGGACGCGACTGTAACGTGCTATACGCCGCTTTCTTCTGAGGACGAGGATGAGCTCGATGATGCGTTCGAGGAGATATACCCCAGCCCTGGCGTACCGGTATTTTTTGATGCTTTGGAAGAGGTTCATGAGGCACCGCAGGCTGTTGAGATATTGGTTTAAAGGACCGGTTGGGAGCATTGACGAGTATTTATGAAGCTACGAATCTTATGATAGTGGCTACGGATACCTAGGATTACTTAGTAGCTATCTTGAGTCTCATCAGCAGACTTTCTGAGACCTACCACACCTGGCATTCTTGACATTTCCGACGCTCTGGTCCTCACTTGTTGCCCACTTTTCGCACTCTACAGAGTACCTTTGCCCACCGAATTACCATACAGATAACGTCAGCAACTTGAATTCTTCTCCTCCTATTATGCCTTCGTGATAGTTTTACGTCTGTGGAATGCGTTCAGGTATGTGGAGAGATAGCGCTCATTTCACCAGTCATTTCCATCACTCTAATACCGGAGGAGTGTGATGAATCTCTATCGGAATTCAACCTAGATAGAACATGCACTTCATTGATTGGGAGCTGTAATTTATTCTTTTCTGGCTTGGGCTCGTACATAACAATGGAGATGGTGTAGGAAGGTTTGCTGGTAGACCCAAAAGACACGTGTATCAGGAATAGCGATATGGAAGACTTGGTGCTGATAATTCTACGGCTGATGGATGCAGAGGGATAGGAAACAGAGCCCAAAAGATCGAGGTACCGCAGCCGTAAGGGGCGATGTATGTCGTAGGGGATATAATAATCGATCAAAAAATGGACCACGTTCTCTCGAGTTGATTACGTGCGGTGACTTTCTTGCTTTGTTTGTGGGTATCACGAGTCCACACTCCCTCCCATAACGCACTCCGATATCACCAGACCCACATCACTCAACCACCCCATCTCAGAACTCCACACAGCACCTTCACCTCCCTTCCCCATCCTCCTCACTGGTTACCAGCGCCTACATATCACAATAACACCCCTGCATCTCCTCCAGCAGACACCTATTCCCCACACCCCCCAAGCCCGCCCTGCACGCCGGATCACCACACATCAGCGGCACAGCCGGACACTTTCTTTGCTCACAATTGCACGCGTTGCCGCAATTCCCGGGATTGCCTGTGCCCGTCCCGGCGGGGAATACGACGACGAGAGCGCAGGTGGCGCCGATGAGACCGCTGGTGCAGTTGTCGGTCATGGATTTGAATGGGGAGGGCCAGGTGAAGCCGGTGTCTTCACATATGGGGAGCTGTGGGGGGGTGTTAGTGGGGGGAGGGTATTAATGGTGTATGGGGGGAAGGGCACGGACGTTGAGGGAGCTGGGAGTGGATCTCAGACCGGTGGGCGGTGCGCCGGCGTATGGGGACGGGCTATCGGGATTGGGGGTTGGCGATGCTGTTGCGGGGAGGAGGAGGGGGATGAGGGTGAGGAGGGTGATGGTGAGGGCGTGCATTGTGGGGTTGGAATCAAATGGAATCGGTGTGGTATGAGTGGGATGCGATGGATGGGTGTGTTGTGGACGACTAGAAGATACAAATGCAGAGCAGAGCAGAAGGCAGCTATATACACTGAGAGCAGAAGCGGGATTGAAAGCATTGCGCTCGTGCAGGCCGTCTTTCGACATCGAAGTGGAAGCTAGAGTCTCATACAAACGTGATGCCTAGGCCATAGCTTTGTCTGGGGTAGAAGTGCAACTTTGAGGCGTTACTCCGTAAACCGGGATGTAGGTATTGATACCATGCAGCCGCGGACGAAGGTGGTGAAGGAACAGTACAAGCCTGGGCGGCGGGCATGGAGGAAAAAGGCGTTGAAGATCTGTACTTTACCTGTTCGACTGGAGTAACACTTTAGATGAAAATTGGGTACTGCACATGCAATCAAAAACTCCGAAGTCGAGGTTGAGGTCGGGAGAAGGCTCGTTGCAATGAATCATGGGTGGATTTTACAAGCGCAACTAGCCTCCGCTCATAGCCTTGTTCCATCCAAAATTAGTTTGAAACAAGTATCTTGCGGACGCTTGGTTCGACGCTTAATAATAGAAATCCACTAACATGGAGGCCAGTAACGCAAGGTCATTCCATCCACATCTGAGTCTTGGTCAGATTATCGGAGTAGCAGATCATTGCTCAAATCCGAAAGAGCACGATCTGCATGGCCAAGAAGCTAGGCTGCATCTAAGAGGAGTGCCACCATCTTTTACCTACCCATCGAGAGAAGCACGAATGTTGTTCTGTCCTTTCTCGCTCTTCTGTGGCTCTCGTCGTGGGAGTGGAGAATCCTTCATCTTTCGATCTTTTGTTGTGTTCTGTAAGGTTGTAGGTACTCGTTGGGCTTGACCGTTGTGTGGTGATGACAACCCATCCGGGCCTGCAGCGTGTGGTGAACGAACGAGACATACTCGCCGCAGCACGATTGATCACGGAGGTACTTTGAATCAACTTGCTCAGCGTAGATCGTTCCGCATTACCGCGTGGTTGGAGTGATCTTGTCACAATAATAGAAAACCGTCACATAGTGTATGCAAGGTCTTGCAGACAAAGATGAGAGCTCAACAGACTCTGTTCCAATAGGTTGCGCTCGGATGCTGATCAGGTCCGTTGACCTATTCGTAGACTTCGCAGCATTCATGCGATTCCTGGAGGCTTCCCCGAGACATTCTATTCACGACCTCCGGTTCCCTGCCAGCTCTCTCCCACACCATCGCGCCAGCCCTAATGTTCTGCTATCCTCATCTCTCACTTTGCCCTAATATAACTTATCAACCCCCTCTCCCACGCTTCACATCTAATCGGCATCTCAAGCTGATAGAACGGATTCTTCATCACATAGTCGGCATACAGCTCATACACTTTCCTAACAATCGTGTCCACATTCGGTTGATGGGGTTCCGTAAACAATAGAAACTTCATGCCTGTATAGGTCTGGAAGCAGGTGAGGCGGAAGTGAGAGGATTCTAGGACTTCGATGCCCGTGCGATCGCGGGGGCCGATACCCAGGGTGGAAGGGGTGAGCGATTTCGTTATTGCGTGGACACTAGGGAACACTCTAATTAGCTCACTGATATGCAGCTTGGTAGAGGCATGAGGAGACCTGCCCATGGAATGTACCAGCTAGGACGAGGAGGTCGTTGACGGAGATTTTGTTGAGGGGGGAGTTGAAGTCGCGGTTAAAGACGAGGCCACCGGCTTTGTTGATGATTATTAGAGAGTAAACAACCCTGCCTGAATTAGCGAGAGCCCCTAGGCAGTCAAAAGAAGAGAACGTACATGATGTATAAGCTTCTGCTGACGAGGTTAGAGCTTATGGGATAAGGGCTGGTCCATTGGATTGGGCGTCTGCTAGATAGATCAGCCGTATATTAGTCTGCAGTAACTTCGCTCCTCGTCACGGCGTATGAGGTTGTGCGAAGACGTTCTGTCACATCATACACAGTAAAAAATGTAATGGACTCGGAGTTTAGTGGTGGAAGTTGCGGGAGTGTTTTCTTAGTCATTAACCACAGCCTTAGCAGAGCTGAAAACTTAAGGTGTGCAGCCACCCTCAAGTAGCACTGCTTCCCTACTAGTGCTTATTAAGCACCCGTTTGTTTTAATTTTGCTAATGGCTGCCCGAATGCCTCGCAAAGGGAAGCCACGCAATAGCAGCGAGGACAGGAAAATTCCTCAAACGGAAAAAATAAATGCCAACTAAAACGACTCTCAACAGTATACTACGCGATGTTTTAGAAATAACGTGAACAACGTCTGCTAGGTCATAGAGTATTCAACTTGTATAAATTTTAACTTTTAAAACAAGAACTTGGAGATTTTTAAAGGATACACTCCACTGCCTTCTCAAACTGCACCGAATTAGAGCACCCGCGTAGCAAAATAAACTGCGACATGTCCGGATTGAACGGACGACCTTCAGATCTTCAGTCTGCTCGTTACCAACTGAGGTAATGTCGCAAGGGGCACCAAAAATCCTGCATAGCCCAAAATATAATCCAATTCACATCCTCTACGCCTCACACACGAAAGCTGCGTTAGGACAAACCGAAAAGCTCTACGAGTAGTGTTATCAATTTGTCTCGATTTGTGGTTTTGCTCAGTGTATTATTGTAGTCAACGCAAGCCTGTAATGGGTGCCGAAGCATTTTACACTAAATCGGGCACCGCGCCATTGCTTGGGCTCTCGAAGGGGCAAGATTCCGCCAGTCTCACGTCTGTAAAGCGCAGATCAGACCAGAGAACGAAAGCAAAGTGGTTTCAATTCAGCGGCTGGCGTATGGGCGTCACGTTATGCGCTTCGATCGCCGAAACAGTGCTGATTGTCAGCATCACCATAACCATCTAGGCGGGTACAACGAACAGCGTAAGCAATGGCCTTGGAAATATACAAGACGGTAGTCGTCACAAGACCAAAGATCCAAGTCTATGGCTCCATCTGGCTATCAATATTCTAAGCTCCATGCTACTGTCTGCCAGCAACTACTGCATGCAATGTCTTTCTTCCCCTACTCGCAAGGAAGTTGACAAGGCACATTTCCGGCATGTTTAGCTTGATATTGGTGTTCCCAGTGTTCGCAATCTAGGGAAGATGTCAAAGAACAGGATTGTCCTTTGGTGGCTTTTGGCCTTCTCCGAAATCCCACTGCAGCTACTATATAAAAGTGCTGTTTTCTCAACGCTATCTGCGCAAGAATATGGGGCATACACGGCGTCTCAAGACTTAGTACGAGTAAACGGTGCGGGCCTGAATTGGTCAATTCCAATCGCAAGTACGGATGACATATGAGGAACACCATTGACTACCGAGCATTTCAGAAACGCCTCGCATTAGCAAAACTCAATTAGTGAGGAATGTATAAGTACCTATGGACAGTCGTTTGTATTAGCACATGGCGATGTGGTGGCTACAACGTCCGACTTGAACGCTAGCGTTCTTATGGCGCTTAGGGTATACAGAGCAGCAACACTATTGTCGGTCCTCAAGAAGTTTAGCCCACATTTTCTTGGATTTACGCCATTGATCCTTTCGCGGACACTAGTTATGACCGCAACACCATCCGTGTTGATTCCACCAACTAGACGCTGATGGGAACTAATGACACAAGTCTCAGATCCTGTCCAATACTATCTAAGCCAGCCGGTTGAGGGACATTGCAGGCTGCAGCTTAGCCTTGCCATCATGTTAATTGTCATTGGCTGCAATGTAACCAAAATTCTTCGCATGATACTGATACTGCGCCACCAGAAATCTCCGCCGTTAGTGACATGGGGGAACGCAATCGAATCATTTCTATCAGAAAGGGACGAGACAACTACGGGCATGTGTCTAGCGGACAAGAAAGCCTTTTTCAGCAAAACTTGGATCCCTGCTGCCCGGATCCACGCAAACAAACACCATCGCTGGTTTTCCAGCGCCAGTCTGAAGCACTGGCTGAACTGCAACATACTCTGCATCGCAACCCTCATTTCAGCCAGCGGTCTTCTGGCCGTTGGCACCAAAATCATTAACCTCACATTTACCAAGTTTTCGTATATGTGGCGCATGGGGTACGGGGCTGTGACTGCGGAGTCAATGGTCAATTTGAATCTATCTGGAGGCGGTGGGCTATTAGTAACCGTCCTACTCGCTAATCCACCGCAAGCCTTATTGTCCTTCCTCTTTCTCACCTACAACGGACTCTACACCTGCATGCTCCTTGCAGACGAATGGAGCGGCTACGGGTACAAGCAAAAACCTCTCCGCGTCACAAACCCAATCGGCAGCCAACGCTCCACTTACCGCTTGCAGCTCCCATATAGATACGGCATTCCATTACTAATACTATCAGGTACATTGTATTGGCTGGCATCGCAGAGCCTGTTCCTCGCACGAGTATCAAGCTTTGATTCCACTAGAAAGGAAGACACCATGGACTCAGTCTCCACGATTGGATACAGCGATATAGCCATCATCACTGCCGTCTTTCTTGGTGGAATTGTCATAGTACTAGTACTAGGGAGCCTGAACGGATCTCAAAATACAAACCTGGGATGCCTCTTGCAGGTAGTTGCAGTGCTGTGATTAGTGTTGCTTGTCCCCCGCGGAGTAGTGATACGGACGCTGCCGGTTTGCCGGTTTTGTGGGGTGCAGTAAACATTAATAAGTGACCGGGTAGAATGGGACACTGCTATTTCACGACTTTCGATATTGCTTCTCCTATGGAAGGAGAGGTTTATACGGGGCTGAAGCCTGAAAGGTCTCTAGTGGCTACTGCTCTGGAACATAAGACGTTGAGAACTTGAGGGCTGGAAATCTCGAGCTGAAGACAAAGTGAGGTTTACAAAACGCTATCGGCCATGTGATATTTACCACAGGAACGGCAGTTCTTTAGATATCCCCACCGCCTCTCATATGCACTTTTTCGGCTTGGTCTAGCAGTGACGACGACCTCGCGCAGATCTCGCGCGAACCTCGTCGCTTTCTAGCCTGTAGAGATGTAGGCTTAGCGCTCGATGAATGATAATTCATTGCACTGCATGGAACACCGCGAACTACCAAGTCACAAGTAGTGACCTTCGAAGCGTTGCTGTGCTGCTATAGTAGAAGTAGCTGATACAGCACAGGAGCTGATGCATGGCGAATGTAAACAATTTGTTCATGTGACATTCGTCTCGTTCAGCGAATGACTCATCTGCATCTTCTACAAAGGACTCTGTGTATAAAAGGGAAGACGTCATCTATATCCAGGGTATCACCAGCTACGCTTGTAGTCGTACACAAACTCCTCAGCAACGAAGAGTGCTCAACCATCATGTCGATAAACAATTGACAGTGGACCTTACACATTCTTTCCTCGCATATGCCCCATACAGCCCCCTCTCCATCAAAGCCACACCACCACCGCAGCAGCACCGCAACAGCACAAATAACCTCGAGCCCCACACTAGCTTCCATCCCCACACCTCCACCGCTACTACCACTACTATTCAACGAAGCACTATCAACCACCGCGGTGGGGCTACTTCCACCCCCCATAGTTGTACTCCCCACAACCCCCGCACTCGTAGCAGCCGCTCGCCCCGTCATCATCGTCTCCACACCAAGCCCACCCATAGTCGCCGTCATCGTCGGAACATCAAAAGGCGCCGGGCCCAACGTCGGAAGCAAACCATCGGTTGAGATGACATAAACATCTGAGCTGATCCGGGCTGAGAAATCGGCGGCGGATTGGGCAGCAGCGCTGTCTTCAGCAGCCGCGCTTTCCTCTGCGGCGGCAGAGTCGCTGGCTGCGGCGGAGGTGCTGGCTTCAGCGCCATCATCGTCGGTCGTGGAGCCGGAGTCGCTGGAGCCTTCGTCGCTGGAACCAGAACCCTTATCACTGGACGACTCGCTACTGGAGCCTTCGTCGCTGAAGCTTCCCTCCTCCTCGTGTCGCGAGCTGAGAATGTTCACTAGAGTGAGCTTTCGGACGACGATGGTCGATCGCTCATCGTGGCGAGGACTGAGAATGTTCGAGAGCGAGCGCTTTCGGAGGGTGTTTGCGAACATTAATTTGAGAGAAGCTCAGAAGCAACAGACATATTAGGAGACGCATGCTAGAAGAACGCTTTGGGATGATTGGAATATGGAGATGTAAATCTCTTACTCAAAAATAGGCTTTATGTAGAGCAGTCCTTCAATTGTACACGGCAGGGGACAAAATAAGACAGATGTATAGAAAGATCGAAAAGGTTTGTAACGGCAACGGCAAGACTATATATGACAGCTGTACGGCCATTGCAGCAAGGGCCTTGGTGGTCATTTGCGCTTTTCCACAGCAGCCAAGGCACTGACTTATTGACATCTTACCTACTTGGAGAAAGCGACGAGCCTTAAACGTTTCCTTTGGGCAACATCAAGCCTCTTGGTCCAATAATCTGTTGGTATATGGCCTAGCGCCTTGGCATACTCGCTAGATAGCTCCCACAGCATAGAACCTTCTAAATGAACAACTTGCACCCATTCAGGATTCCAACATAATCGTTGGATCTGGTAGATTCGAAGCTTGTTTTCTGAATCATAGAGAACCGCCACCATATGTCTTGAACGCTGGGAAGCGGGCTGCTCAGCTGAACTAAGGGCCGATTACCGATTAGATTGTTACCCGTCCGCGGGGTCTGTCAGCCGAGGCTGAAGCGGCGCAGCCAACGTAAGGCAGCAGTCTTCACCCAAGACTTTGCGCTGAGCCAAGGCGAAAAAGAAAAATCCCAAGAGAACAACCTCGTCAACATTTCGTCTCCACATCCCTCAATCGTCCCGCCTGCGAACAACAATGCCTTCCAATCTCGAAACAGATCCTCGAGACCTCGACACATCACATCTCCTCCTCTGCTACCCAGAGAACAGCTCCGAACTAGAATCCTCACCTCAGTCAAATCCTGACAACAAGTACCAAACCAAAGGCCCACCTCCAGCCTATACACCCTCCTCCTCGAATGCCTCCGACCCTTCCCGCTCAACCTCCAGCCCCCCAGTATCGCCTCCAACCACCGGCTATATTCCCCCTCCCAGGATGACATTCAGACCCTTTGCCGCCCGCAACCCCACCCTCCTCGCCATCAACTGCGCCGGTCATCACGACACCTTCACACACGCATGTATAGTCGCAAACTGCTGCGGTAGCTCGAGCCAAGTAACCAAGGCGTGTTGCGGTATCAACATGTGCGCTAGCGACAGTTTGCTGGAGAAGGCTTGCTGTGGGATTAATTTGTGTGGGAGCCGGAATAGACTCGAAAAGGCTGGGTGCGGCGTTAACATGTGCGGGAGTAGGAGTTTGCTGGAGAAAGCTTGTTTGGGAATTGATTTGTGTGCTAGTTTTAGCGAGTTGGGGAAAGCATGTTTTGCTGTTAGGTGTTGTTCTGCGGAAGAGTAGGAACATGACATGATGACTGTGGTGTGAGTAGACTCAGTTGGGCCTTAGAGGCGAGGAAATGGGAGTCGTGGCTGAGTGAAGTACTATCGGGTTGGTTTTTAATAAAGATCATCGTGGAGATCTGGAAGAACTACGACAACTCCGCAACGAAAGCCCCGGGTAAGAAATTTTGAGTGACAAAACTTGAATTCTTGTAATGTTTTGTTATCTGCTCACAGAAAGTTTCTTCTCAATATTGCTTGTTGAAGACTTATAATAAGTCAAGATTATTATAACGGTGCCAAAATTTGCGGGCACGATGATCGTTATGAAAAACTACACCAATAGTAGGGAGGGCTGAGTCGAAAGCGTGAATGTCATATATGATGAGAGACGAGGACCTATGTGACGCAATATTTCCCACGACAAGTGAAGGGAGGTACAGCACCGTCAGTAAATTTGAGCAAGCTGGTTTGTGCTTATATGGAGACTTAGCTCCAGGGAAGAGGGAGCTGTTGGAGTACGTTCTTGACGGTGGAACATAGATAAACTTGAAGCAAGCACCACTCCAAAGTAAAGTAAAGTAAAGTAAAGTAAAGCCGTCTCAGGAGATACTATTACATGTGTTCTCATATTACTGATATTGTGAGGCAATACGATAAAACTGTCATTTTCGAGGACTCTTGCTCGTACTCCCGAATCTCTGGAAAATATATCTGCCATGTAGACACTAAAACTTTTCAGTCACCAACAATGTCAATTTACAGGAACACTGGCGTGAGCTTCCACAGAAATCTTGGAATCCGATATGTTGGTCTTGAATCTGGATATGGGTTCGAGAGGGTTATGAGAGAGACATAGCTGTTGTCGATAGAAGGTGGAATACGTGCCAAGAGATTCTTTGATCTGGCTATACCCGCTTAGCACAAGCGTCAAATCAAGAAGATGTTCGAATTTACTCTGCCTCGCCTTGCCTTGACACCAGGAGCGCGTTTCGCGCATTTCTCTAATACCCTGTCTCTACCTTATAAACAGTCTCTCCTTAGATGTTCTGCTCCCGCAATCACACAATTAAGCTCTATCAAGCCACCAAGACCACTTCAACGATCAGATCCCACAGCATCTAGCTCCGACCCACAAAGAGAGCACCCTCACCATGGCACAAACCAACACAGCCCCCACCTCCCGAGCGCGCGAGAAGATGGGCGGAGACGAAGAAGCCGCCGCGGACCTCAAGCTCGGCGAATTCCAGAACGTCCCTACTCTTACCCTCTCCGAAGCCCGCCTCCTCATCACATCCATCATAGGGCACCGAAAAACCCAGCGCAACGTCACCGAGACCGAGTGCGTCCTACCCTAGTCATGTCTGTGATTACCAGGTAGGGATTGCGGAAGGTTGACAATCCTTAGGACTCTAATCAAAACCCAGGACTACCTCGACGTCTTCGCACGCTTCAAACAACCCGAAACCATCACCGCCGTCGAACAGATGCTCACGAGTCACCTCGAGCTGGAGCTGTTTGAAAGAAGTCAGTTGGGGAGTTTGTGCTGTGAGAGTGCAGAGGAGGCGAAGACGCTGATTCCGAGCTTGGTGAATAAGATTAGTGATGTCGATTTGCAGGATTTGTTGGATGAGATTACGAAGTTGAGAAATTTTGTTGAGTGAGAAGAACAAGAGGAAGGTAGATGGCAAGATCATGGGATAGGGAAAAGGTCGAGCAAGCGAAAAGGGGAACAGTGAACGTGCTCGTGAGAGCGATGGAATGGCGCAGACTTTGAGATCAAAAGCAGATACCCTGGGAGAGAGAGGTTGCAGGAGAATGCATAGCGACGGCGTTGGGACTGGGGAATACCACCTATGCGCGACCAAACCCTGGAAAAGTTATGTCTCGACAATTCAGACAAAAGATAGACCTTAGGCGATCAATAGGACTAGGCTGCGGAGCAATGAACCTTTCTATCAGGCTACGTGAAGTCGCTATCTATGCACAATCGTCCTGACGCCCAGCAATGCAAGGACAGCTCATGCAGTATCCATGCTATCCGGATCTCTGTCATCATCCTTCTTCTCCAGCTTGTCCAGATCAGTAGGATGCTCCTTGTCCTTCTTCTCCTCTTCCGCGGGCTTCGTTACCACTTGCGCATCCGCGCTCCCACTAGCCTCCCCGTCCGCATTCAACAATGGCTGGTTCTCCTCTGGTATCCCCTCCAGCGTTGGCTCCTTCGAACTCTCGCCTACTTTGCCTTCCTTCTCTTGCCTAGCCTTCTCTTCTTCCATACTCATCCGCAATGCAAGTGCCAATTCTGGATCTGCGCTGGGGTCGACACCAAAGTCGAAGCCTCCACCGCCGGTGTCTCCACCTCCTGGAGCACCATCGTCGCCGCCTCTTGGAGCTACTCCCTCGCCAGCTAATATGGGTGTTGAGATGATGTGATCGCTGAGCAGACTTGGTCCGGGCGGTATTATCTCGAGATGTGAACCGTCACCGCCCTTGATGCTCTCATTGAAGGCTTCTAGCTTCTTGGTGTTGTCTGGGTCGAGGTCTCCAAATGCGATGAAGTCTATTGAGACGTTGTTCTTCTTCATCTTTTTGGCGAGCTTGACGAGATTCTTCTCATCTTCGTCGATGGGGGAGCAGGTGAAGACGATGATGCGTTGTCGTTGAGATTTATTTTGGCGGTGTTTGAGTGCCAGCTAGAAATTATATCAATTTCCTGGACCTCTGATCAGAAGTGTTGTGTACTTACACCTGCAATCTGTATAGCTGTAGCCAGATGTGTGATACCTCTTATCTTCGTCCGGTGCATGCCATCTAACAGCTTCCCAAAGTCCGTAGTGAGGGTCACGAGCATCTCTGGGCCTTTGCCCGCCATGTTCATGAGACCGACTGACGACTCGGGATTTGCCTGTGTTTTGGCAGAGAAGATGAGGTTAACCGCGTCGGCTTGGGCATCCCATCTTGATGGTCTATGTTACGGTAAGTACAAGTCGGGAGTCCTGACGACCGTCGGTCGGGACGCCTTACACATAATCACCGTTTCTGCTGCTCTCGCTGTTGTCCAGCCTAACAGTCACGCATTAGCAGGACCGCGTGAGGCAGGCGTGGGCAGAGCTCACACGATCATTGTTGCCTCGAGCACCATCTTGATGATTCTGTCTCCTCTCGGAAGCTGTTATTGACACCCTAGCCAGACGGTTGCAGTGTAGAGAGAAAGAGAAGTACGAAAAGTTGGAGGAAAGAGAGATGCTTGACACGAAGTGTAGTTACAATCTTTAGGAATGGATGCTCACCAATGCCAAGAACGCGGCAACTTTCGCCTCCGCAATCCCTGCAGCGATCTTTGTTTACAGAACGGCTTTCACTTGAAGTAAGATACTTCACTTCACGACTGCCCAAACACATTGCTACTACAATCGCTCTTGCTGCTCAGATTCTTAGAGATTGATCATGGCACCCAATCGCGTAAAAAAAGGGAGATCTTCCACAGACAACAACCCACCAGCACGGCCAATTACGCTGCAGTCGCCCCCAAGAACACCAATGCAAAGCCCGCAGAAAAGGGTAGTGGGCATAACAGAAGGCCAAAAGCAGGCCCTTATTGACAACCTCCAGCTTGAGGGTGAGGCATTGCACCTTTGCGGATTGAAAGCCAAGCATTAACCCTTCACCAGTCACGGAACGCGCGCGAAAGCTACGAGCCCAGTATGCTCTACAGGCCCAAAGCCTACGGACTCGAGTTGAGCTACGGATCAATCGCATACCGAAATCTTTACGCAAGGCAAATATGGGGGATTTACTGGAGAAATACATGGAAATGTCGGAGGGGAAGCAAAAGAACGTGTCCGAGCAGCCGAAGGCTGTAGAGCCGCCCAACGGAGCTTTGAGGGCACAGAAGCCCATTGTCGTTTCAGAAGATGCCACACTAGCACCTATACCCAAATCGCGTGGTACGAAGAGAAGCAGGTATGCTCAACATCCCATGCTTGAAGATCAATGCACTGACTGGACGTAGTGACGCAATGGACTACGCAGACAAAGAAAACACCGCGGAACCCGCTCAACCTATACCAAACCCAAAGAAGCGGACGAAGGCTAACAGAGCTGAGTCTCGCCAAGTCACACATCTGTCCACAGTCCTCTCCCCAAAGTCCGCTAACTCGCGCACTCTTCCCCAATCGCCAATTCGCCCTGCTCTGGGTTCGCCTCAGAAATCGTACTTATCACGGCCCGTCTCACCTATGAAACCATACTTACCCATCAAAGTCGCAACACCAGCTAAAGCAGCTGCTGCAGCTGCAACTGCGAATCTTGCTAGTATGCTCAACGAGAAACCTAAAGCTGGGCGTCCAAAGGCTGGTACGGGTCGCAACGCCAGCAATCCAAAGCTACCAGCCAAAGGGCCAGGCTTACGAGCGAAGCGTGGAGCAGAGAATGTTCAGGAGCCAGAGGATGTGCGGAAAGTGAGCAATACGAGCAATATTTCGAGTGCTTCTACTGGGACCACGATTGTGAAGAATACGAGAAAAGCCCCTGCCGCTGCTGCGAAGAAGAACGTTGGAGCTAGTGCTGTGGGAAAGAAGGTCGCTGCAGCTGCTGAGGCTTCAGCTCCTGGACGGAGAGTACTGCGGAAGAGATGAACTAGTTTTTCGGATTGACAGGGTTTTTGCATTGGTTTTGGAAGTAAGTCGATTTGCATGTTACTACGGCGTTGGGTAGCAATAGTATGGTTTTCTTTATACTAGTGAATACAAACAAGACCACGAAGAATATACCGTAACCATATACAGCCACACAGCTTGTTAAGACGTTGGCTTCTTGACTAATATTAGGCTTCGACTACGTAAGTGTATTATAGCAAGGATTTCTCATATTTGCCGCGTTCCCCAGAGGTCTTCCCAAATGTCCACTCTCTCATCCTCGACTTTTCCCCCTGTCATCCAATGCCAGCGTCGGCCTCCTTACAGGTACCACTTGCACTATCAGCCTCCTATTCCAGTCCCGCAAACGTTCTTTGAATCAACGCTCTAGGCTAGCCAGAGTACATACATTCGACAATCATGTCTGATTCCGACGCCGCTAGCATTGGTCGGCATGTTTTTCATTCGCCTTCTGAGTCTTCATCGCAAGTGCAAGATTATGAAAGGTTCAGTGGAAAGTTCACTAAATTTGTGGACAACAGCAGAAGGAAGAGTGGTCGCCCTAGTAGGTAGAGACTCTTTCTCTGCTGCAGAGAAGAAAAAGGGACGATCAATGCAGTGAATGTCACGAAGCTGAAAAACGCAATAACCTCAGACTCTGGATAGCAAATGATGGGCATTTTGAGTTCGACGATACTGTATTATTCTTGTAAAAGAAGGCCGGAACCTGGATAACAGTACGCGATATTTGAACTTGCAAGACTTGCTAGACTTACGCACGTTCAGATTATGGAGCATGTAGGGAACTACCAAGCTGAAATTTGTTTAGAAGGACCTTCCTGCGAATAACCCTGAAGAGACCTAGTAATCTCTCGAGTTGACATTGACGAACTTAGTCTTCAGTAGAAGAGTCAATCAGTGCTACAATCGACGTATGTCAAGGACACTCTATTTGTCGCTCGCGATATCCGCGTGCCCCGCGATAGGACTAGCGCCTTGGCTTGATCTAAGCATGAGGATAGAAACGTCCGAAATTCGCCGGTGTTAGGAACTAATATATATAAGAATTATAGTATCAAGTATCGCGATTCGAATAATAATACAATGAACTAGAAATGTTGCATTGCGATAACAGGATTTGCATTTTTGGATCAGGTGTGTGTGGCATGGATCTATTTTACCAAGAAAGTGCAACACTTTTGAATACGCTAACTCGTTCCCCTCAATCGCAATATGTCTCACATTCATAGCTAGGCATCTGAAGGCTTGTTGATTGCCACTACCTGTTCCTGGTCCTGAGATTCTCGGGGTGCACTGGTAAGCATCATGGGTGGGGGATTCGTCCAAGAAGGCGAAGTACCCTTCGATGTCTCCGGCTTAGACAAACTATGCCATACATGGTACAAAATCATCAGCGACCTTTATTCTGACATCGTCCCACTGCTAACATTGCACGGCGGTCCCGGAGCCTGCCATGAATATCTTCTCCCGCTCCAGGATCTCTATGAGCAGCATGGCATCCCAATCATACTCTACGACCAAATCGGCAACGGAAGATCTACGCATCTAAGAGAGAAGATGGGTGATGAGGACTTCTGGACTGAGGATCTCTTTCGTGCTGAACTTGACAACCTCATTGATCATCTCGGGCTCCGCAAGCGAAGCTTTGACCTCTATGGGCAGAGCTGGGGCGGTATGCTTGCCAGCAAATACGCAGCACTGCACCCTAACGGATTGCGAAAGCTAGTCCTTGCAGATTCTCCAGCTAGTGTGGAACTTATGCTTGAAGGGGTACAGGCGTTGAGAGCGGCGCTGCCGACGGATGTACAAGAGGTGCTGGAAAGATGCGAGAAGGAAGGCAATTTTGAATCCAGAGAGTATGAGCAGGCATGCGAAGTTTTCTACAAACGACATCTATGCCGCATGGATCCGTGGCCGAAAGAGGTTGGCATGGCGTTGGATCATTTGAAGGATGACCCAACTGTCTACAAGACCATGTGAGTGTCAATGTTTGATGACGAGAATGATTTTTGGCAGTGCACAGAATTGTGGCTAATAGGTGAAAACGCAACCAGGTATGGGCCATCAGAGCTCATGGCCACTGGGAACATGAAAGACTGGACCGCAATAGACAAAGTACACAAGATCAAAGCAAGCACGCTGCTCATCAACGGCCAACACGACGAGGTGCAAGATCTGGCTGTAATGCCATTTTTCGAACGCATCTCAAAGGTGAAATGGATTACACTGGAAAATTCAAGTCATATGGGTCATTTTGAGGAAAGAAAGAGATACATGGAGATTCTAGGCCAATTTCTCAAAAGCAAGAATTGGTTCTGGATGTTGCCCTACCTTCTCTGATGTAATTAGAGAAATAGTTGGACGTGACCAAATCAACATTTAGCGATTTTGCATCTATCTTAGCATACCTATCTCAGCATACCTAATTTTTCTTACTACCTAAAGCCTAGTGATCGTGAATAATCCGCTGCGGATGAATGCTCTCACCATATGTAGCCGTAGATTCTCCAACCAAATGTCGGTGATAGCCTAGCTAAGACGATCTGTATCTTGCGGTCCCAAGATCTCCCGTACATTAAAGACGGGACGACAAGGCAAGCCGACATATTCCAGGGTGGGAGACGAGGTGAGGTTGATTCTAGATGCTCATACTTACCTTACTTTAGACAAGGAAATCTAAATTAGGGATAGCGCTTTGTCTTTAGCCAGTTTCGCGCGGCTAGCAAGGTTTTGAATATCAAAATTCTATCGGTGATATCGCATTCTCATTGGGGAGAAATTGGGTTGAAAGACGATGCTGGGGTCGGAAGTCGGGGAATTTTAATCCTTCCATGGGTGAAGGCGTAGGTTGTGCCAGACGAGTAGAGAAGTTAGGGATGTGGCACCAGTGGCACATATGTTTTGAAGTTCCTCGAGTGACGCAGGTCATCTAATAGACTGAGCACGTCGCATGGGAGGCTCTCGTGTGTGAAACTGCCACTGCCTCTGAGACCAGTCTGAACAGGTTCCCTTCATCTTTCTTTGAACGCAGTTTTCGATTTGTAAATCGTTGACTAATAGGCTTATTTGTTCTAAAACATTGCTCTGTTAGTGTCTGGGTACATAAGCATAGCTAGGGCCTCAAAGCCAATAAATCGATCCTCCAGCACCATCACCATCACAATGTCCCTCGTCCTCCTTGACCACAAAAGCAGCCTCATCGCCCTTTCAGCCCATACTGCTGATTTCAGCGGCGCATTAGACACGCTCCAGCTCCAAGTATGGAAGTTACCGTGAACCTCTCTGAAGCAACCGAAACCGCGGAGACCTTGCTCAGCTTCCTAGGAGCCGAGCCATATCGTTCAGCAGGCTCTAGCAAATTGCTGGCCATCTAGAAATTTACTACGGCATCGAGTCTCCAGCTAATACTATAGGGTCGGCCGCAGGCGTGGGTTACATCGGGCTGACGGCTGGCAGGATCGATGAGCATGGTGTTTACCATGCCATGGAGTCCGGCACCGTGATAATTGTTTTCGATCATGCGGCTTCGAGCAGTGAGGAAGAAGAGACCAGGAATGAAGTGAATGACGAGGAGGAAGAGCGCGGACCTGAGCAGGAGAAGAACGTCGAGAAGAAGGACGGCGATGAGGCGGGAAAATCTAAGATAGCGACCGAGCCAGTAGGTTGAGATGTTCGATACATTAGAGCATTGCTGTCAATAACATGGTTCTTTCTTAGGTTTGCCCAACATTTATCACTAACTGTAGAAGCGCCGCTCATACTCGATTTGTGAGGGAAAAAACAATTAACAAACAAGACAATGGTCTTTGTTGGCGTAGAAATAGCTAGCTCTCACCCGCCGAAGTGATTGTTCATAATATTCTTGATTGTTAACAACTTTGCCTTGCCTAGTCAGAGCAAGTTCGTAATAACAAACTTCGCAGCACCCCATTCAATTCCCAGATGTTCGATTGCTGATTGTAGTGGTGCCGGCTGTGTTAGCATTCCAATCATAGAGTGCGATTCGATGTCTTCTCAGGCCAGGATCATTACATTCGCATCCAGATACTTGGCAACAACAACTAGATCGGTCGGAACTCATGGAGCTCGACTCCTCTGGCTTTGAGAGCTTCCGACGTCATACAAGGATCGATCCTTGTGTCAAAGAGCCTAGTTTCCTCATTTGGGAATCTGTCATAGGCTTGCAATTTGCTGTGATCCGCAAAACGCCATCCTACTCGTAATGGACCAAGCCTTCGGTCGTCAACTTGAACATCGTCGGTCTGTTTGTTCACGAAGGCATCATAGCTCTGATCCAATTCTGGGGAGTGATGAAGCACACGCCGCCAGTTGCTGGGTAGTACAGCCTCGCCTTCCAACATCCCGTCAATGTAGCATTCACACACCACACTGTAACTTTTGTGTCATTAGGCCGTAGAAAGAGTAGAACTTGGCAACCGAGGATCACGCAAGCCTGATCTCCTGGTTTGATTGAGCTGGATACTAAGCCAACATAGCCGTTTATGGTCAGCAAAAAGACCCTTCCTTCCGCCATCCGAAATGTTTCACTAACATAGCGTTCATATGCAGCCTTTTGAGATTGAGGATTCATTGATTTAAGCATATACTCTTTGTTTTATCAGAGGGAGGGATGCTTGCGCGAAGGGGCCAGAAAGCACTCGGGGAAGCGATTAAAGCAGATTGTGATGGTGGCGTCTTCGATATAAATATCCATAGAATCCTTTGCCAAGCCCTAGGTGTAGGACAACGCTTCACACTCTGGTAGTCGGGTCTTTGACAGCAATGTGGTCTTGATGGAAATGCGTATATATGCCTCGAAGGCGCCAGGCAATAGATTCATGGGCTGAGTTTTTGAAGCTCCATTGATAAATGGCGAGTAATAGTGTGAAGCGGCATGTTTTCGGAGCCTAAATGGTAAGCGCGAGTAATCACTGCTGAGTAGAGCACACCTCCACGCTCTGGTTGCACGTAATATGGCTCGGGAGCTGAAAGTACCAAAAATCCGTCGACTTTGGCGAGGCATTTTCAGAAGTACCATTCCCACGGAATTCCAATATCCCATGGTGCCATGCACCGGCACCAGCCGGTAGAGGGTTCGTTTATAGGGCTGAGTCCCGCCGCCAAGCCAAACGAACCCAGTTGCCACCGTTGCATGGGGTATACGTTGACAATGATCAATTTTGAGTGAGAGGATTTTATGGGTAGATTGTAGATTAGAAATTTATCTATAGATTTCTGAGCGAGTTGTAATCCTGAAGGCTGATAATTATAGAACTAGGGATGGTAGAAAATAAATAGTCGTTCGAGTGCTAGCGTAATTAGAGGCTCGTAGTTGAGGCCCAAATAGGGATAGCGGTCATGTCCAAGCCTCTTTCTCTGAATCTGGTACTTTAGTCTGGGTATCGCGGTGATTATTTTTGTCCTCCTCACACTGTAGACGCCAAGAATACGGAAGTAAAAGTTTTTTTCAATGGAAATTTCACACCAATTCCTCTCCAACTTCCATGCAGACGACGAGCCTAAATATCATGCGAAGGCACTGGCGAAGATCCTGCAAGTCCTCTTTTAGATGACTAAAAATGACCGCGACTTCAGATATCTCTGCGGATATGATTCGTCCTCCTGTCAATCGTGCTATGAAAATCCTCGATCGTGCATTTTTCAATAAAAGAATCCCCACGTCTGCTGCGCAAATACTCGATCTCAAGCAAATCTCGAGATGTAGAACAGAATTGCATCATGACCTGTTAAAGCTGGATCGCATGCAGGCGGTCAGATGTGTACGGGATCCGCAAGGGAAAGAGAGCAAGGCTTTGCTCCTGAAGTCTGCTGTCAAGGCTGATGGTACGAAACGACCGCGAAAATAATACCAGATAGGGTGAGGCTTACTATGGCTGCAGATACCTCCACATGGAGCCCGAAGCTTTCTGAGCTTGTTAAGTCTTCTCAGGTCATGGTCATGCCATACGACCTAGAGATTGACTACAAATACTGGAACTACCGTATGTATGTTGCGATGACAATGATGGTATTGATGGCACTACTGACAGTACTAAGATGATATCATGAGCTCCATACTACCCGAGGATGAAAAGGATGAATACCCAACGGGTTTCAGCATCGTCGGCCATGTTGGTAAGTTTACGGCAGCCATTTTTGATACACTGCATCTTGTTGAATGAGCCTACAGCACACCTAAATCTACGTGACCACCATCTACCCTACAAGAAGTTGATCGCGGAGGTTCTGCTCGACAAGAACCCGACGGTACGGACAGTCATCAATAAGACCGATGAAGTGGGCGAAATAAATGAGTACCGCACGTTCAGCTATGAGCTTCTTGCTGGCGACCACGATATGAATGTCGAAGTCCATGAGGGGAATTGTACCTTCCGCTTCGACTATTCGAAAGTCTACTGGAACAGTCGATTGGAAACAGAGCATAGACTGCTAGTGGAGAAATTTAAACAAGGAGAAGCCATATGCGATGTTATGGCTGGTGTGGGACCATTTGCTTTGCCTGCAGGCAAGAAAAAGTGTTTTGTGTGGGCTAACGACCTCAATCCGGACAGCTTCGCCAGCCTAGAGGATGCTGTGCAAAACAACAAGGTACGCAATGGTAAAGGAAGACTTTGACGGTACAACACACTTACATTGAGACAGGTTTCTCAATTTGTCAAGCCGTGTAACGAAGACGGTCGTAAATTTATTCACCACTCAGCTAAAGAGCTATTGACTACAGATACCCAGGTAGATATATCCCCAAAACGATCACGGTCCGAGAAACCGAATCCAACACCAGAGGCTCTACACTCACGAGTCCACCTGACGTGTCCAAAGACTTTCGATCATTACGTACTGAACCTTCCAGCTTCCGCTATCACGTTTCTTACTGCATTCATGGGTCTTTACGGTGGGCATACGGAATTGTTTGCACCTCATTCATCCACCAAACTACCGATGATCCATGTGTACTGCTTCAATACGAAGAGCGACGATAACAAGGAAGAAGAAATCAAAATTTGCAAGGAGATCAGCGAGCACTTGAAGCATGAGATGAAGCCTGGCAACCCTGAGAACGCAGGAGAAGTTGAGATCTGGGACGTCAGGGATGTGGCTCCGCTAAAGAGGATGTTCCGTGCAAGCTTCAGGCTACCTAAGGAGGTTGCCTTTAGGACGCCTTGATACGAGACGAACAAATGTTCCTCTGCCTCACAGACCCAGTGCCCCGTGTCCCAAAACGGTTAGTTCCCAGGGTTGCATGTAGGACGCTTTTATCCTCCAGCGGCACTATCAAGGGGTGTGCAGTAGCTTCCTGCATGGCCCCAGGCTAGGCATCTCCCGAAATTAATACGTGTCGCCCATAGTAACAGCCGGAGATGCGTTGCTATGGAGCATACGCGTCGCCATAGGGCAAATCCGCCATGGGGCAAAAGTTCAGTTGAAAGCTGAAAGTAAGGTGAAACAGGGGCTCTAGAATATTGTTTTCGCTATTTTTTGTATGTAGCTGTCGCCCAATCCTAGGCCTAACGCCATGACTATTCACCTTACTATCGGTTCACCCTCATCCCCTTGTAGTCCCCGCTCTTCACCCTCCCACCAGGCCACGTCGTCGTCGCCCTTAGTATTCCGCCCGGCTCCACTCGATTGGCTCGGTAGTAGGGACGAAAAGACGCTGTCGCTAAACGGCGATATGGTCAGGTACCTAGACGATAGTAGGCAGAGGTTTTTTATCGGGGCGGGCGTGTTTTGCTGGCCGGGCGTAATCTACGACCGGGGCGACAGCGACGGGGGCGACAGCGACGTTATCAAGCTCAAAAGAGGACTCCATAGCGATAGTAACGTAGGCGGTAGCGACGTTAGTAGGGAGGAGGGAGGGAGGGAGGGAGGGAGGGAGGGAGGGAGGGACAGAGGGATAGAGCTGGCGACAGCGATGAATATAGGCAGGTAGGAACGCGACGGTCGTAATATTTTTAACTGAACTAGATTGATTTGTTTGTTTACTCCTCGCGTCTCTGATTCCTACTACTACAGAACAGTACTAGGGGACGGAGATGAGCGGAAGGGCTGATATTGATAACCTAGTACTAGCTACTGTGCCCTCGTAGAACACTGTGGCCGACCTTCTCCTTCTCAAGGTAACAACACCACAATAACATCACCACTCGTTACTTATCATCACCACACGATCACCACCGCAAGGATGGCCACACCCAACTACTCAATTCATGCCCTCACAGCCTTCTACCTCATGGCTATCGTACCTCGAGTCTATAGTACCGCAATAATCTACCGCGCAACAAATGGTCGCTATAACAATGTCAACCCCCGAGGCGCGAGCTCTTTCGAGACCTACAAAAAGGGCTGTGACAATGCCACGTATTCTCGCTTCGAACGCGCCAGAGCCGCCCATGCCAATGCGATGGAGAACCTCCCCTTTTTTGCTGCGGCGGTGATATGCGCGAACATGGCGGGGCTGGATATTGGGACAGTAAACATGGTTTGTGGAATTTTCTTGGGCTTGAGAGCAGTCTATACGGCGCTTTACATCGCGATTGAGAAGCACGCACTGTCGTATGCGAGGTCGTTTGCGTGGATGGCCAGCGCCGTGTGCTGCTTGTATCTGTTGGTCAAGTCGGGGAATGTGCTTATGGATGGGAGGGGCGTGAGGGGTACGGGGTTCTGAGGAAGCTGGAGAGAGTGTCAGCATTTGTGACGCAGTTGAATGGCTCGCTGGTGCAGCTCAGGCGTCTCCGCTTTTGAGCTGTCAGTGCAGGATCGGCATGCCCATGCCTACGGTCCTGTCTGGGAGAACCATGACAATACACATTACTCCCAAATTTGTCATCAGAGCCCACTGCATACGTGAAAGCAAAATGTTGAGGAGTCCTTTGGAGGCCCCCTCTGCCCTCCATCCAATCTCAGGGGCAGCCCTACGCGTAAATTAGTAGACATCAAACCCGAGATTTTCAATTACCGTTCTCCACGACACTCCTTCCCAATCACACACAGTCTTTACCCAATCGCAAGATGTCTACCCCAAAAGCGCACAAAGTCTCCACTTCCGTTCTTGTAATCGGCGGCTGCGGTTTCCTCGGCCACCACATCGTCTCCCAACTCCTCGAGCCCCAAACCGCCAAAGTCTCCATCCTGGATCTCCGTACCACAAACAATCGCCTCCCCAATGCCACCTACTACGACGCCGATATAACGTCCCCCTCCGCCGTCCGCGACGTCCTCGAGAAAGTAAAGCCCCAGATCATCATACACACTGCCAGCCCAGCTACAGTCTCAGACGGCAGCAGCGCCGCACAGAAGAAGAATGCCAAATCTATGTACCAGAAGGTTAATGTGGAAGGAACCCAGAATCTCATCGATCAAGCAGCAGTGGTGGGCACCGTCAAAGCATTCATCTACACCTCTTCCGCCTCCGTAATCCACGACACCGTCTCCGACCTCATCAACGCCTCGGAAGCCTTTCCCGTCCTGCACCCACCCACCCAACGTGACTACTACGCCTCTACAAAGGCTCTGGCCGAAGAACTCGTCCTTGCCGCAAACAGAAAACATGGCGATATGCTTACGTGCGCGCTACGACCCGCTGGCATCTTTGGAGAGGGCGACGTGCAGATTACGCCTAATATGTTGAAGGCGTATGAGAAGGGACAGACGAGATTTCAATTGGGGGACAATGACAATTTGTTTGATTTCTCGTATGTGGGGAATGTAGCTTATGCACACATCCTCGCCGCCGTCGCCCTAATGGACACCCACGCCCTCAAGACCACCCCCCTCAACAACGAGCGCGTGGATGGAGAGGCGTTTTTTATTACGAACGGGGAACCACTGTACTTCTGGGATTTTGCGAGGATGATTTGGGGTGCGGCGGGGGATGAGACCGGGCCGGAACAGGTGTGGGTCATTTCTAAGGGGGTGGGGCTGCCGTTGGCGACGGTCATCGAGTGGGGTTTCTGGTTGGCTGGGGGATGGACGCCGAACTTGACGAGGCAAAAGGTGCAGTATAGTTGTATGACGAGGTATTATTCTATTGAGAAGGCGAAGAGGCGGTTGGGGTATGAGCCGCGGTGGGGGATGGAGGAGGCGGTGGGGAGGACGGTGAAGTGGTTTCAGGAGAAGAAGGGGACGCCGGAGAAGAAGTTGCAATAGTGACGCTGGTTACACAGAGGAAGCAGAAGAGGATGTGGCTGTGACATAGCTGTATTATAGTATTTGTACCTACTTACATGAGCATGGGAGCTTTTGATGGCACTGAGCCTGTCCCGAAAATCTAATTGCAAGCCCTCGACCAATACATCTTTTGCAAATTCGCTGTTCCCTCCCTGACAATGGCAGCATAGCTTCATAATCCGGTAGATTCGAGGACTCTGCAGCTCGGCGTCAAGAAAACGAAAAGCAGATCAACGACACGGAAGATCCCGCTGATACGAAGCGAATGGAAGCATTGTCTCTATAAGCGAATATTTCAACGACGAGATGAATATTGAGAATGTCGGCATCCTTCGGAGACATCTCCTTTTGATTTCTTGACATGGCTTATGGGCGTATAGTACTCGTCCATAAGCATGGTTATCTGCCTTCCTTGCTCGCCCCACATGTGATTTCTGGTATGCGCATAGATTTCATACCATGGGGTAACGAGACATATCTCTGCCGCCCTCGTCGACCGGCGATACCTACTAAGAAGTCACTTGGTATCTTTCCAAAGATTGAAGGCAGAAGAACTCGATTCCTGGTCATACGTTACCCCACATGCCCAAGGCTCTACCTGCAGATGCCGTTGCATTAGTGGCCGGATGGTTCACGGCTGTCGGTTCCATACTTTGTAAGCGCTGCTATCTTCTTGTCTCCTGGCACTGATCTTGGACTTGGGTAGTCATTTGAGGATTGGGATGCGTTGGCAGGATTGGTGTGTAGAGCTATATTGACCCGGGCTGACCGTCATGCCGAGTTGGACTCGGAATTACTTCTCTGCAGCTCGCCAGGCTCCCAAGAGAGGGGGTTTTGATCGTCACTTTTCCCAGGGTCTGGGGCGTGAGAGGTACTGGACAATCGCGGTCACATGAGACCACAATTCAACGTAAACAGCATCATCGCCATCGCGAGCATAGATCTCTTGCAATGTAGTTGACATTGGACACATTCCAGTATGTCATGGATTGGATTGGAGAGATATCTTAGCCCTGTTTTTAGCGTTTCACTACTATAGAAGGACCCCACCAAAAACTAAAGTTTGGTACAGAGGAGGAATAACCGTGTTGGCTCTACCTCCAAGAAACTCTCGCGACGCTTACCAACGCCCCGTCCAACCCTCGACAAGATTCTTTTGAGGTACGATTATACCATCAACCTGCTATGTGTCTTTCACATTCACCAGCAATGTCGAACAGATTGCGCCTTTGAGCCATTGGCGTCTCGGAGAGCGGTCGGCTCTTTCATGATACAACCCGTGCCTCAAAGGAATTCACTGCCCGGCAACCCACAATAGCAGCGCCACCTATGCTTCCAGCAAGTCGCTCGAACTTCGCTGTCAAGATGCTGTACAAGTGATACCTTTCATGGAACGAGTCCTGGAGTATCGAAAGTCAAGCCCCCCGGGGCTTCCCAGGCTCGACGCCCCCCAAACCAGCAACACTGGACGCGATGGCTTTGAATGAGGACTCCGAACAGCAATATCTTGCTCCCCTGGCGGTCACCGCTTTGCGTCAAGAAGAGTCGGGGCAGAGGGTACCTGTGGAGCGGACAGCTAGCATGAAAATCAGAGAAGAGCGTGAGGATCTCCGAAAAGCCGCAGAGCAGTCCCTCAATGTTATACTGGATCTCAACCTAGATGGCACTATACGTTGGGTTGGACCTTCCTGGAGGAATGTTGTGGGTACAGATTACGAAGATGTCAAAAATACGCCTATCGCAGACCTGCTGCTATCTAACAAAGACGGCTTCGCCAACGCTCTTGAGTCTATGAGGAAGGACGACTCGAAGAGTCGGATTATACGCTTCAAGGTGGCGCTGGGACCTTTATCAGTGCTTAGGCATGAGACTACGAAGATTGAGGATACAGGCGAGGTCGACAAAGCCAATGGGGACACCGCAGAGGAGGAAGAGCAAGAATTGAACCTCGAGGGCCAAGGCATCATGGTCTACGATCGATCTACTGGTGGTGAAAGCCACGTACGGCTCAAGTGTATGATCTGTGACCTGAATATAAGCTGATGGTACAATAGACAATGTGGATGCTGCGGCCTTCCAATCCACCACGAGAAATCACGATCGACCTCCCAGAAGTGCTTGTGGACTCCCTGGGTATCGGAGCAGAGATCCTAGCTCACTATCTAACAGAGCTTGCAGACTCGGGATCTAACGACCCAGAAAACCACCCTCCTCCGCTTCCCGTCTTGTGCCGGATCTGCGAGCGTCAGATAACGCCCTGGTGGTTCGAGAAGCATTCAGAAGGATGTACACAAGAATACCGCGCAGAGGAAGCATGTAGTCTCACACAAGACGCGTTAGTGGCTCATCGTCCGGCCATCGCCAAAGTATTAGACGCACTGGACCCCGAGACACGCCTGAGTCGGTCGGTTCCAGAGGAAGCACCGGGTTCGTCTGTCACACCTCCAGAGTACAAGGGAATGTCTATTGGCCCATCAAATCCGACATCCGGCACAGATTCTGGTAGGGGCTCGCCCGCTAATGTCTCACGTTCTCGCGATTCGTCATCATCAGGTGGTATGGGTCACTCCCGCGGAAAGTCCTTCACTGTTCGTCGGCCATTGTATCGAGTCGCGGAGTTGATCATGGACCTCTGCGATACTGCCATGGAAATCAGCACTCCAGCAATCAAGGAGAACAAATCTCAAGAAGATGTCGACGGGGAGATCCGAACCCAGTCACCTCATTCAGAGAATTTGATATCACAAATAATGAATTGGTCGAGCCCTAGCGCTACCTTAGATCAAGAGCCGGGACTAGCCATGCTGGCTACTGATACAGAAAACATGGCTCGGGCGAAGGTGGAGGCTGTGTTGCGCCACCGAGAGATCATCGAATACTCAGAGCGTATCCGCGTGGAGTTCAACTCCCTTGTGCTTGACTGCATTGACGCCGCCATGCAGAAGGCGAAGAAGATTAAGGAGGGCCGATTGAGTGATTCTTCATCGGAGGAAGAGGAGGAGAACGAGGAGGAAGCACAGACACCGGCAGCTTCGGAAACTCACTTTTCCATGAGCGCATACGACAGGCCATCGTCCATAGCTTCAGCTCTACGCAATGCTTCAGATTCCGCATTGGCATCTCAAGCGGCTCAATTCGAAAGAAGACAGTCGTCGGCAGCGGCGTCGTCGTCGAGGTCCAGCAGCCCAATGGAGTGTCCGACACCACGATCACATGCGGGAAGTATCTCATTCCTTGGGAGATCAGAATCGCTCAACAAGCGCTCCTCGGTGTATATGGGAAGCGATGCTGGCGACAGCGATACAAGCATGACTCACTCGCAATCACAAGTTATTGGGAGCAGGCGAACGCAATCGCCAATTGCAGACCTTGCTTTAGCTCGTTCAGCAAGCTCAAGTGAAAGGAAGCGCAGGAGTCTTAGGTTGCCAAATTTGCCATCGCCACATCGACAACCTTCGCCAGGGAAAATGCCTCCACCATCATCACCGCTGAAGATGCCGAAGCCGCGACTTTCAGCTAATCTGGATTCGCTACCATCTTTGCCTTCTCCAGTAACATCTCCTCCTTTCTCGAGCATCGAAATGTCTTCGCCTGTTATCAGTGCCCATCGCCACCGTCGACAGTCGTCCGCAACATCGTCTGCGACTGACCTAAATAGGAATCCACCGTCACCACGGCTTGCAGGATTGAGCCAACCTCCAGCGCGAGCAGTACCCACTTCTATCAAGGACTTTGAGATCATCAAGCCGATTAGCAAGGGAGCATTCGGCAGTGTCTATCTCTCAAAGAAGAAATCTACCGGCGACTACTTTGCCATCAAGGTGCTAAGAAAGGCGGACATGGTGGCCAAGAACCAAGTTACAAACGTCAAGGCTGAGAGAGCTATCATGATGTGGCAGGGCGAAAGTGACTTTGTCGCAAAGCTGTTTTACACATTCTCAAGCAAGGACTACTTGTTCTTGGTGATGGAGTACTTGAATGGTGGTGATTGCGCCGCTCTAGTCAAGGTGCTTGGCGGCCTACCCGAAGACTGGGCGAAGAAGTACATGGCAGAGGTCGTTCTCGGAATCGAGCACCTGCATAGTCGCGGCATCGTCCACAGGGACTTGAAGCCAGATAACCTTTTGATTGATCAGAAAGGCCATCTCAAGCTCACGGATTTCGGCCTGTCCAGGATGGGTCTCATTGGTCGTCAGAAGCGAGCACTGAAGAGTCCTGAAGAGGCGACTCCGGATTTGTTCAAGTTTGGCCCTTTCGCTCGGGCCGGTTCAATGGCATCTTCGAGGTCTGCGTCCTTCGATATTCAAGGCGGTCTTTCGCCTCAATCAACGCCAGTGATGACGCCAGACTTGGCAGGCTCACTTGGTCAGCCATCCTATTTCAGTCTGACTCGTGAAGGCGTTCTCGGGCGCGAGCACTCGAGACGGAAGTCAGGGTACCGCAGTGACAGTGGGAACAGCGACACCTTTAGTACAATGTTTAGAAACTTCTCGATAAATGACGAGACCCCACAGCGAGGAGCACGGATCGAAGAAGAGACGGGAAGCGAAGGCGAAGCCGAAGCCGAAGGATCTCCTGATCCATGTGCTTCTCGGCCGATGGCCAGTGAACATAGCAGCCACAACAACGGCCAGCCCGACACTCCCCCACACAACAGCATTTTGCCTCCTCCAATGGCTTTATTTGATCCAGAAGATCAGAACCGAAGATTCGTTGGAACCCCTGACTACCTTGCCCCAGAAACAATCAATGGCTTGGGACAAGACGAGATGAGTGATTGGTGGTCTCTAGGATGCATTCTATTCGAATTCCTCTTTGGATATCCGCCTTTCCATGGCGAGACGCCCGAAATTGTCTTCGAGAATATTCTTGCGCGAAAGATTGACTGGCCAGAAGACCCGGATCTCGTGGTCTCAGATGAAGCCAAAGATCTCATGACCAAACTAATGACTATTGATCCAAAAGAGCGACTTGGCTCAAACATGGCTGATAAATACCAATGCGGTGGAGATGAAATTCGCCAACATCCATGGTTCAAAGGCATGAAATGGGAGACACTCCTCGAAGATGAAGCTCAATTCGTCCCGGCCCCGCAAGATCCCGAAGACACTGAGTATTTCGATGCTCGAGGTGCCACCCTGCAATCTTTCCATGAAGAAATGGAGGATCAAGCGTCCTCGCCAGCCCAAGCGCCAGGAGCCATGGACTATCCAGACAGACCTCACGATGCACTGTCGCGTGTGAGGAACCAGGTCAACTCACTGAAACGTGGTTTGATGCCCCTTCACATACCAGCTCATGTTCGTGATGGTCGTAGCAGGAGGGTTAGCGAATCCGTGGCAAATGATGACTTCGGCAATTTTGCGTTCAAGAATCTACCAGTTCTCGAGAAAGCGAATCAGGATGTACTTCAGAAGCTGCTTGCAGAATCCGCACAGCGGCCGGGCAAGAATTCTGCTCTGCAGTCTCCGAGCACTGGCTCCGCAGCACCCTCTCTCGAAGGCAGTCCGCTCATACCAATGCCTCTAAAGAGAGCTAGATCTGCGAACAAAGGTAATCGGCCTGCATCGCCTTCAAGCCTTGGTCAATCGAGTGCATCGCCCAACCGGGCCTCCCAACCAAACTCGCCGCTATTGGTATCATTTTCCACCGGACAAAACCATGAGCGGAGGAAGACGTCTAGCACCTCGTCGACACTCTCCTACCAGTCCAGCACTTCATTCCAGCCCGGTCAATTCTTCGACGTTCCTAGACTGCCTGCCGGGTTCTCCGCTACCTCAGGTGCATCTGCTACCTCGTCTCCTGTCAAATCAAATCGTAATTCGATGGCTCTGCCAATAATTTCACCAGAGAGGTCGACGACGGGATTGTCTCGTCCACATAGTATACATGTGTCGTCGCGAGCTCGGTCACAGACCGTTGGGTCTCAAGAGGGAGATGTACCTCCTAGCAAGCCCTTCCATCACAAATGCCAAAGTCAGGTCTTCGATATTTCGCCTTCATCATCTGACAATGAAGATCCTCGCGCCAAAGCCCTGTTGCGTGTCCAAAGGCGAAGACAAAGCTCGAGAAAGATGTCTCAAATTATGCTAGCAGATGGACCCGCCTTTCGTCCCTTGGATGTGTTGATCTGCGAGGATCATCCGGTCTCTAGAATGGTGATGGAAAGGCAACTTGAGAAGCTCAAGTGCCGCACCATCACCGTATCAAGCGGTCCAGAAGCTGCCAGGTATGCAATGAGCGAGGTGCAGTTTGATGTTATCATGATGGAGTACAAGTTGCCTCAGATCAACGGAGCAGATGTCGCTCGGATGATCAGAGACACCAAGAGCGCTAACACGCAGACCCCAATCATCTGCGTTACTGGATACCTCAAAGAGCTGCCACAGACCCACCATTTCGACTCTCTGATTGAAAAGCAGCCAACGGTTGAGAAGCTTACTGAGGCTTTGTGCAATCTCTGCGCATGGAAGCCTCCACCACTGGGATACGATGCACAGAAACAGCATCAAGAAGGACAAAAGCTTATCCCGTCAGGTCTTCGGCAGGAATCTCGAACCAATGAAGATAGCCCAAGCTCACAATCATCTGGTCCCTTTACACAGATGTCAGGATTGTACAAGCAATCAAGCCGCGAACATTCAATCGGCTCTAGCTTTTTTGGCGATACCGAGTCGACAAACACGGAAGACATTCCCGTCATCCTCAGTAGACAGTCAGACGACTGGGCCTCCAACAACGGCCTTGGTATCTCCGAAGCGGATCTCTCGCCGCCAAGTACCAACTTCATCCATCCAGGTCTTCCTCATCTCATCCATCAGAACTCGGCTCCTCCGACTATGGAATCTCGAACCCCAGGTAAGCAACGCTCTGTTGAAGCCGTCAAAGCCAAGCGCGAGAATCTCGAAAAGAAACGTTACGAATGCGCCGAGTCCGGTGACGATGAAGACGACGAACTGGGTAAGCTGCCATCTCGGGCAAGAAGTCCGCAGGGCAAGCCTCGTGCCTCGAAACTCGGGATCGAGATGATGAGGACGAACAGCCGAGGTAGTATTACTTCTGGCGGCGAGGAGCCAAGCGCGGATAGACCCATCATCACATCCAATCCTGACGTCGAGACGGTCGACGTAGGGAAAGAGCACGCTACGATTGAGCCGCCTGAGATATTCCCCCAAGAGGCCAAAGGCGACGCTGTGGAAGTCGTTGATATGGATGCTACGCCACGCCCTTCGGTGGGGGTAGTCAATACTGTGTTCGAGCAAACACCACGGCAAGATACTTCGCCTTCGCCGCGAAAGTGAGCTAAGACCGCTAACTTGGCAGCATGCTTTTTTTGCTACGTGTACAATAATTCCCACTCAAGTCACTCTCTCATGTTCTTTTACGATTAAACGATATGGATCTCGGCGTCTTCTTCTTTTAAGTGTTCTACGAAGCGATAGGCGATCGGAAGGAGTTTCATCAAGGAAGAGGAGTTTCGTCGTGGCAGTGTTTTTCGCTCCTGGATTCAGCCGTCAGGGGCGACGAGGGAGCGTGCCGATTTTGGCGATGATGTATTATTGATGCGGAAAAGCTGCACATATCAATCAATACCTTTTTCTGAAGTGGTGCGACATGTTGTGAGGTGGTTGTTTGAATTACTGGGATGGCAATGTTTCAGGTATCTCCGATCGAAAGTGCGCCAGGGGTTTAGTGGGACCATCATGCAGACAGACGTATAGCATCGATTGGTAAACGCTGATTATCCAGCTGACGTCGTGGAGTGGTTTGGATCAATCTGACGTGCTGGTGAGTCAATGTCTCAACGCCCATTGATGCGCTGGTCTTCCCTAGAACAAGTCAGACTTCGTTCGCCCCCAAACAATACTGCCAGCAAAATGTGAATGTTGCCTATGTACAGGGAGAATTTCAATGTCCAACTGTGTACCGTCGTTGCTACATTGCCTTTGGAGTGTTCGTGCAAAAGCAAATTCTACCCTCAGCTATGCAAGAGGGTGCGGGGATGGAGATGCTCGGTCATGGTCTGATCAATCGTCTTTTTTCCTCTTCGTTTCATAGCTTATCGTTCTCTCTGCTTATACAGTTTCCGAATGCCAGGACTTTTCAAGGCTTGTCTATCGTTGATGGAAACGCAGAAAATGGCAGATCCTCTACTTAATATCGAAATCGAAATGACAATGTATCAAGAAGTCGAACAAAAAATCTTGTTCCTACCCACTATGCTCAGCTCGAGATTCGACCTCACATCCATTATGAAAAAGTGTATAAAGTATATCTATCAGTACGACGCAATGGATCTCCACGCCAGCACAGACCCCATTACTGAAAGACTTGCACTGCCCCGGGCGCACAGTATCAGCTGCGCTCCACTCCGAATTCTTGCAAGCTCGCAGGTAACCGGGAATTATCGTCAATCAGCCAGCGCCACATGTGTTTCGGAAGAAAAGCTAAGACTACGTACCCTGGCAGCCATAGCGACCACTGGCATCGACCCATCTGTTGGCTTGAGGGCCGTAGGGTCCTCCCGTCACGATGCCCGAGGCAGGGTATTCGGAGCCGGCGTATTCTTGGCAGGCTTTGTCGTAGTAGCTGCTATGGGCGTTAGCTAGCAACGCTTGCTGAGAGTTTGGGGTTATGGTAGTGGGATGGGGTTGGGGTTGGGGAATGGGGAGAGGAGGGTTACCCTACAAATTCACTTGGGCATAGTTCTATGTCTGCGCGATGATCGTGCTGGCTAGGATGAGGGTGGCGGCTACCGAGGTAATGGTTGAGTAGTACATTTGGTAGAGTATTTTGAAAGATTTGGTGGGATGAATGAGTGTGATGTGATGATAATTTGATATTTTTCCTTGGAGCTGGTGGAGTCAGGGAGGTCTGTCTAGGTCGTGGGAGCTGGCTTTTATACTCATTTAGCGATGAAAATTCTGACATACTGGTGTCTTATTGACCCACGCGGTCTGCTGTCAGCTTGGTAATTTTCACTGCTCTCAGGCCCACCAGGATCTCGAGTGGTATCTGGGTGGTGAGATTTTCTTGTGATGCAGTCCTGCCTGATTGCTTCTGTTGTTTTGGCAGCAAGATTGAGTTCTGCTCTCAGATTTTCTTGGTCAGTGACAGCCGAGAGTTTGGTCATTGATCGGCATTGCACAGGACCAGAGACCTCGACTTCTTCATAAGGAATATTCGAAGTCTGTTCTACGGACCTGAAAGACGCAAGAATAAAGTAAAGCTTCCTGGGATCAGGACCGCTGATATCTGGAGAATCGGGTGAACAACCTGGGGAAGCCTTAAATAGGCTTACATTACCGTGCATATTGCGACCATGTTTGTGCTGAATCTGCTCTGAATGAGTGTCTTGGCGGCTAGAACTACCCGATCTGGCTCCTGCTCGTTGTAAGCGTGCTGACTGGCAGAATCAAATGGTACAGGAGCTCCATTTCCACCCGATGCGTCCTTTTGTCTAGCTTACTCGGCTCTTTCCGGATCCTTGGAGTGTCCCTGGGTTCTAGATGACCCCTTACTCCTGCCCATGTCTATCAGAGACGTCGGTCATAGCCTGATTATTCCCGTCTCAACAGTCTGACAATCTACAGATGAGTTAACCGTTAGCGGAAGAATTACAGCATTTGCCTCTTTGTACTGCTTAATATCAACTGGCTCGTCTATGATTGGTACGAGAAGTCGCTTTCTTGAATCATGTCATGTGTCGTACACTATTGAAGAATCCATCTATACGAGTCCCACGACGAGCACGAAAGCAGATCGTAGTTTCCATTCGTATCTACATTACTCATTGCACACGTATGCATGCTTATAATCCTCGTCTATATACCGAATCAGCGAAGTATGTAATGCTCAAAACCATTACCATTACCACCGCTACCTCTTGCATCCTCCCACACACCCTAGTCCGCAAGTACCATCCGTAACATACTCAGAAACCCATCTCTCATTCCCACTAACTCCTTCACTTCAGGCTTGATCGGCTCCCCAGCCGTTCGTCTAAGTCGATCCGCCTGTTTCCTTCTCCTCTTCCTCTCACTGGCAATCGGATCCGCATCCACATCCTCATCCTCTTCATCAGTACTATCATCATCGTCATCGTCCAAATCCGCAAGGTCAGCCTCCGCAATGCCAAAATCACTAGACTTGAACGCCGCGCTACCTGGAGGCGTATAACCGTCACTGTTGGGTGCCGTGGTCTCCGCGGCCATTTTCTGCCGCGTTTTGTCCTGGTGCCACTTCTTGCGCTCTTCTTGCCATTTGATGAGAGCGTTGATTTCGGAGATCGCGGTTTCCTTGTCGATGTGCCCGACGTCGACAGCGCCTTGGAAGAGGGCGTTCATGTCTAGTTTCCCGCCAGCGGGGCCGTGGCGGAGGAACTCAAGGATCCCTTCTAGCCAGCCCATTAGTGCAGTAAACAGCCCGTTATCGTGGATGTGGACCTCATGGACGAATTTATAGAAATTGTCTTGGTGGCGAGCGCAGAGGTCGATGAAGGATTGGACGGTCTGATTGGGGTCGGCAGAAACGTCTTGGCGTTGGGCGGAGGCGAGGACGGAGAAGGTGTCGTCGGCGAAGGCGGAGAAGTCGGTGACGGAGTTATAGACGTTGGCAGATTTGTAGACGCGGACGAGGGGTTCGTAGAAGATGGTGAAGAGGTCGCGGAAGAGGTGGAGGGTTACGGGTTCTTCGATTACGGACATCATTTGGGCTTTGTCGCGTTGGCGGGTGTACATTCGCAGGAGTTGTTTGAGGTAGGCGAAGAGTTGGGCGCCGGATTTCATCTCATCGTCGACCTGGTGGGGTTAGTCTAAGTTTCATACTTATGCAGATGCGGTGGCATACATTGTCTACGGCGTTGTTCCACGCCACATAGGCGTTGAAGATCTTGCCTATCTGCTCTGGCGTTAATTCCGGCTCGAAATTCTCAGATCGTAATATGGCAACTATCAAGTCGATGTCTTCAACAGCAGCTTCGCTTCGTATCTCATTCTTTGTGTCTTCATTAGCATTACAGAATCGTTTCAACTTTTCACAGAGTACAGGATCATTGATCTTGAGGACTAGCGAATCTATCGACTTTTGGAAAGTCTTGATGCCGTCATTCAGAGCCAGGCTAAAGACTCTTTGCGCCAGTGACCGGGCACCGAAAGGTTGTGCAAGGAAAAGGTCAAGGACTCCGCTCATGACGGCAGCTGGATTCGCAAAGCGAACGATCTGCTTAAGAGCGGTATATGGCATCATTGAGTGTATACGCTTTGCCTGGGCCAGTAATTCTGGTGAATTGTCCTCAGCAAGAAAGACATGATATATGGTCGCGGCAACCCTGTCTCGTGTAAGCACGGCATAATCGAAGGATTATCGACACTGACTCTATTCGTAGCCACTCCGCGAACTTCTGATATTCCATACTGAGATCGGCGATCTTCTCTTTTTCTTTGATCTCCTTGAAAAGCTTGGTGAGGCCATCTTTAAGTTCAATTAGTTGGGTTAGCGAGAGATGATTCTTCGGACGACGTACTGCGCTCGACAATGTCGCGCCTAAACCTCTCCATATAAATGTCTAGTTCCCTGGCTCGCTCTCTCGCAATTTCGTAAAAGCGCCGCTGTTCCTGGATCCGCTTTTCGTCCATGACTTTACGCTTTTCGATATCTTCCAGCTCCTCTTGATTCAACTTCACAGGCTTACCCGTGAGGAACTCCTGCATCGCTTTTGATTCTGCAATCTGCTTGTTCTGGAGGAATGTCCGCAGGAAAGCTCTTAAAGAGACCCGTTGATCCTCGCGGTAAAGAACAACGTTCTCTCTAGGAAACTCGCCAGAGGCTCTTGGCGAATTCTTGTTGGATGCGATAGATGAAGAGCGCCCATGGCCGTAGCCTAGAAGGTTCCGGAAAGAGCTCGTCTCATCTGGCGCCGTTACTTGAGTATTCTGGGTCGAAACTGACGAGACTGATGAAGCATCATCATCCCCACCGACGCCAAGAAGAGTTGAGGTAGTATGAGTTTTGTTCTTTCGTGGCAATGGGGCTAGCACTTTGCCAGGGAGCTCAGTACGTAGACGTTTGTGCAGCTTTGAGAATTCGCCATATCTTCGCCCTACATATATATCAGGCTTACCAGCCTGTTTAACGCGTATGAGAAACTCCTAGGAATCGTCAATAACTATATCACGATTCCGCGTTTGATTACCCGCTTACAGCATGCTGATGATACCTCACAGTTCGTTTAACAGACGTTATTCGCACACCAGCTACGTTCACATCCCAGCCATTAATGAAGTGTCCTTCCGGCGCGTTGATCAATAAGCCTTGTTCATTGGCCCCTCGGTCCACGACCTCGAGTTCTGAAAAACGTATTCGCTCCTCATAGCCAGATGCCGTCGGTATTCCAGAGACCATCATCAATTCCACTAATTTTTGAGCCTTCAATGCGAGCTTTCGTCTCTTTGTCTCTTCCAGCCGATCTTCAGAGGAAGAAATGTGCTTATTTGCAAAGCTCTCGAGGAACACTTGTAGCTTATCCTGCCAGAACTCCTTCTCTCTCGCCTGGTCCAGGAACGGGAAATTCCGGACATGGTGGACAAATATGTAGCGAAGGAGAGGAAGATCTGAATCAACCGGGGCGACCTCGCCAAATTCGGATCTAAAAGGGGCCCCAAATCTTTGGAGGGCAGTAGTAGATGCGAGCTCAGATATTTCGTAAATGACTTGCTGACTGATCAATTCTCTTTTCAAATCTAGGCAGTATCAGTTACTTCGTCTGAACGATATGAACAAGCAACAATGCTATTTACAATGTTCTTGCTTTCCGGTCAGCGCTGCCCTTGGTGGCGGTATCGAATCTTTGGAGCTGCCGCTAAGTCCTTTCTTGGGCCTGGAAGGTGGAGCTGTATCACCCTGAGGCTGCGTGACCCCATTGGCATTTACAAGCTGAGTAGTGCCGTCCAGACTCTTGATAGATTCTGTTTCCGCCATATTCCACAATCTTCCCCTTAATTTTGCCTCAGCCCGAGGCTTCGAAGGATGATGGAGGTTCACCGGAAGCCTCTCGTATGAAATCCATCAGGATGGCGAACTGAATATGGCTGTGCAAATAATTCGTCAGACGTCCGCGTATACTTCGGCTGGATATCACCATCATGTTCAAGGGTCTACATTAGCGCCGGGAAGCTTCCGCAGTCGCGGGCTTAATTCACGTGTGCTTCCATTTGCAGGCAACTTTTGTTGATATCTCGAGGCCAGCAGGCTTCTCGTCGCAATACTCCAATGTTGTTGCCATTACGAAAAGATGGCAGGAGGAAACATCAAGGTCGTGGTGCGCGTGCGCCCCATGAACTCGAGGTCCGTGTCCTGCAATTGACGTGCCAAGGAGAGCTTCCTGACTTATTGCAGAGAAATCGATCGAAATGCTCGTTGCGTTGTACAGATGAAGGATGCCCAGACAAGCCTGATCCCGCCACCAGAGGCAGAAGAGCGCCTCAGGAAAGGAGGGAAGGGGTCGGATGGACAGAAAACTTTTGCATTCGATAAGAGCTACTGGTCTTACGATAAAACCTCGAGTAATTATGCCGGGCAGGACGCTCTGTTTCAGGACCTTGGCGCACCTCTGCTCGACAACGCCTTTCAAGGGTACAATAATTGTATATTTGCCTATGGGCAGACGGGGTCTGGCAAGTCATACAGTATGATGGGTTATGGGGAAGAAGCTGGAGTCATACCAAAGATCTGTGAGAATATGTTCGAGAGGATCACAGAGTTTCAGAAGGACAAGAATCTCACATATACCGTCGAAGTCTCGTATCTGGAGATCTACAATGAGCGGGTACGGGATCTACTCAATCCAGCGACCAAAGGAAACCTCAAGGTCCGGGAGCATCCATCTACTGGCCCCTACGTCGAAGATCTGGCAAAGTTAGCAGTCAGATCGTTCGAGGAAATCGAACATCTGATGGATGAGGGTAATAAGGCACGAACAGTGGCAGCTACCAGTATGAATGAAACCTCGAGTCGGTCACACGCAGTCTTCACCCTGACCGTGACACAAAAAAGGCATGATGTGGAGACGCGCATGGATACAGAAAAGGTCGCGAAGATTAGTCTTGTGGATCTTGCAGGTTCTGAGCGAGCAACATCGACAGGCGCCACCGGAGCTCGTCTGAAAGAAGGCGCGGAGATCAATCGATCACTTTCAACCCTTGGACGAGTCATTGCAGCATTGGCAGACTTGTCAATGGGCAAAAAGAAGAACATGTCCATGGTCCCTTATCGAGATTCAGTTCTGACTTGGCTATTGAAGGATTCGCTCGGAGGTAACAGCATGACAGCTATGATTGCCGCAATCTCCCCAGCAGATATAAATTTCGAAGAAACACTCAGTACCTTAAGATACGCCGACTCTGCGAAACGTATAAAGAATCATGCTGTTGTCAATGAGGATCCAAATGCCCGCATGATCAGAGAATTGAAAGAGGAGCTGGCCCAGCTAAGATCGAAATTAGGCAGTGGTGGTGCTACTTCTGGTGGAATTGCGGAAGAGCAATATGCTCCAGATACGCCATTAGACAAGCAGATTGTGTCCATCACTCAAGCAGATGGCACCATCAAACGGGTGTCGAAAGCCGATATTGCCGAACAGCTGAATCAGTCTGAAAAGCTTTACGAAGATCTGAATCAGACATGGGAAGAGAAGCTTGAAAAGACCGAGCAGATACATAAGGAGCGCGAAGCTGCGCTTGAGGAACTTGGTATCAGCATAGAAAAGGGCTTTGTTGGAGTATCCACTCCGAAAAGGATGCCACATCTGGTCAATCTTAGCGATGATCCATTGCTAGCGGAATGTCTCGTATACAATATTAAGCCTGGGACTACAACTGTTGGCAATGTCGAAGATCCAAGCGCCACGTCCGAGATTCGTCTGAATGGCTCAAAGATCATGAAAGAACATTGTACATTTGAGAATGTGGATGGACTGGTCACTTTGGTACCCAGCGAAGGAGCTGCAATCATGGTGAACGGACTCCGAGTCGAGAAGCCAACAAGACTTCGAAGTGGGAGCCGCGTCATCTTGGGAGACTTTCACATCTTCCGTTTCAACCATCCACAAGAAGCGAGAGAAGAACGCAAAGGACAAAGTCTCCTGAGACATTCGGTCATTACGAACCAGCTTGGATCTCTATCCCCAAGACTTTATAGTCGAGCCGATAGCAAAGTCGATTCTGAGATCGACCTTGATGGCAGCAGGCCAGACTCACCAATGCCATCCAGGAATGGACGAGACTCCGACTGGTCATATGCACGCAGAGAAGCGGCAGGCGCCATGTTAGGAGCTGACCAGAAGATTAGCCACATGACAGATGATGAGTTAGACGCTCTGTTCGACGATGTTCAGAGGGTTCGAGCGAACCGTATGGGTCGCCCAGAATCTAGGTTGATGGGACCAATGGACGAAGACTCGGAGGAATCCGTCAGCTCGTATCCAATTAGAGAGAAGTACATGTCGAATGGCACACTCGACAACTTCTCATTGGAAACCGCCCTCACCATACCCAGCACCCCTCAACAGAATGGTGTAGATGGGGTGGAGTCGGAGGACGGCAGATTAGAGCTCATCCGGGACGACATGCGTACACAACTTGACAAGCAGAAGGAGGACTTTGAAGAGAAGATCCCGTTCGCCGAAACCTCGTCTACGCAAAATGTTGAAGAACTGAAAGCCGAGAAAGAGCGCATGGAACATGCTCTGGAAGCTGTCAAAGAGGAATACCAGCGCCAGCTTCAGCAGCAGAAGGAGACCTTTGCGCGAGAGCTACGTGAGGCATCAATGTCGCCCTCTCCGAGAGAACCGCGGCTCACCCAGGATGGTTTTACCGACTTGCCGGACGAAGAAAAGGCTATCGTCCGAAGCAGCATAGCACGGTGGCGGCAGGTTGGCTATGTGCGGCTTGCTGAAGCTATCTTACGACATGCAGCGACTTTGAAGGAAGCGCAGATTATGAGTCAAGTGATGGACAAGCATGTCATCTTCCAATTCACCATCGTAGCCGAAGGTCAGGATATGTGCTCATCTTACGATCTTGTCTTAAGTGGCATATCTGGAGATGAGGATCCAGCTCTGGAAGCAGCCGTAAAGCCTTGCATCGCAGTACGAGTAACTGATTACCAGCACACGGTCATCCACCTGTGGTCATTAGAGAAGCTGGAGCAGCGAGTCCGTACAATGAGGCAGATGCATCACTACCTGGATAAGCCAAACTATCTACAGCATTTTCGCCTAGAGAACCCCTTTATCGAATCGGCCCTCCCACAGTTTTCACTAGTCGGTGAAGCCAACATACCCTTGACTGCAGTCTTTGAAGCCCGAGTACAAGACTATGCCGTCGAAGTTTATTCCACGTACACGCTGGAAGCTATTGGAGTGATTAAGCTGTCACTGGAACCCTCATCGGCTCAAGCGCCTCCCAAGATGCTCAAATTCAATGTCGTGATAAACGACCTGGTCGGTTTCGCGGAACGTGAGGGTACTGATTTACACGGTCAGATGTTCATACCAGGCATTAGTGACGAAGGTGGGTCAACTACGACTCAGATGATCCAAGACTTCGATGAGAGTCCAATTCGCTTCGAGAGCGTGCATAGCATGAGTGTGCCTCGCAATACTCCCCAAAGTTCGACATTGCGCGTTGCAATATACGCTCGTGTGACGCCGATGCATTTAGACAAGCTCCTTAGCTGGGATGAGATTCGCGGATCCAGCCGAGAAGACCTGGACGAGACCCAGCAACAAACATCACGGCTGCCAGAGTCGGAGTACTGGATGGAAGAGGAGCATGATGTCTATGCAAAGATCAAGATTCTGGAGTTATCCGAGACCGGCGAATATCTGCCAGTGGAAATTGAGCAGCATAGTAATCTCGATCCTGGCGTGTACCAGCTCCACCAAGGGCTCCAGCGAAGGATCATGATCAACTTGACATGCTCTTCTAGCGAATCGTTGCGATGGAAATCGATCAAGGCATTGCGTGTTGGCGGCCTGCGACTGATTGATTCAGACCATTCTGTACCCGACCACAAGGACTCCGGCCATCAATTGCCTCTGAAGCTAGTCAAAGAACCTGCCGTGATTGAAGACGTTAATGGCATTAATGAATTCACTTTGACAGGCCAGTGGGATTCAAGTCTTCACGGTTCCTCCTTACTTGACCGACCTACGCATGAAAGACACAGTGTTCAAATGTCTGTATCAATTGATATCGAATCAGGCCGAGTGCCTACCCTGATGACCTTCACCCTTGACCAGACTGTACAAATCCGCCCTCGATCATGGCTACGACCACAGTCTATGTTCAAGGCTCTATGGAAGACATCTAGAATCATACACTACACATCCGGCATTTTCTTAGTCTCCCTAAGGCCAGCGTCTACGAAGCGCGCATCCGATATATGGCGCATGGACAGCCAACAAACCTACGTGAAAGGAGAAGAAATGCTCTCCAATTGGACACCACGAGGTGTCAATCTCGTGCGCGACTACGCCCAATCCCAGCGGCGAAGACAACGCGCTATAGAAGTCGAAGCTACGAAAGTCTTCCTACGGCGGCATCGATCTCCTTTGCCACCATCACCTGAAAACCCTGAGGAACTAGATGCCCATCAACAAGATCTCGCCCAGAAGTGCCTCCTACTCTGGACAACACCTTCCCACTCAACTACCACCCAAAGGCTCCCCTCCACCGCTCCTGAACGCACGGCAAATGGCTCTGCTCACTCCCCAACATCGCTTACAATGAAAGCTGAACCTCCACCCCTTACAGCCACAATCCACACCCACCCCAAAAACCCCGTCTGCCTCAAATCCTCCTTACTACTAACCCCCAATCCGACCTCCCACGCCTGGACGCGTCATTTCGCCGAGCTACGTCCTCCATACCTACACCTCTATGCCGTACCCTCCGGCAGTGAGACGGCGACGATAAATCTGCGGAATGCGCGGATTGATATTGAGCCGGTTTTGCCGGAGGATGGATTTGATCAGAGTGACCATGGGGGAAGAAAGAAGAATGTTTTCGCGGTGTACGCGAGGGGCGGGAGTTGGATGTTTGCCGCTAGGAGTGAGGAGGAGAAGGGGAGGTGGGTGTTGGCTGTTGACGAGGGGTTCGTCGAGGAGGGGAATGGAGGGTGACATAAGGTCTGAGCATCGAAACAAATTTTGGAAGAGTAGAGTTTGCTGCCGCAAAGCCGAGTTTGCCATTTCTGATACGCTAACAAGCCACCGGGAAGAGCGAAGGAAGTAAAAGGAACGGTGCAGGGGACAGAAACAAGACCACCGATCGCATCTCAGAGTAGACTCGTGTCCTAAGACGATGAGAAGAGCTTGAAGGTCGAAGGACAGAAGAGCAGCCATGTGAAGCAGGGAAGAGCCTGACTAATTTGGGCATATCGTACATTTACCTATTTTTTCTTCTCTTGGGCAGGCGTACGAGTACCTATTTGTATAGAGGCTTTCAGGTTGCGATGATACCCCAGGATTACGTTCTTGATAATGTTTTTTAGAGATAGAGGAGCATTTTTGACGAGAAGAATAATGAATGGGTTTGCCTATTATCAGTCATCAAACACGATCGTCGTGCATTTACTCGTGCATCAAAGATGGGTATGAATGATAGACCTGGGTACATGGGTGGGGTTACAGATTTACACCGGGGTTCCTGGGAACATATAAAACCGTAGGGGAACGATACTTGATGTGAAAAGCGCCCTCAAATATCTTTTAACGAATTTTGATTAAAAATCAAGGTAAAAATAGTTCTCATGGCTTTGCTTTGGTGTGCAGCTACAAAGCTCAAAGCTCATCTCTTTATGCACATCTCGCCTGAAGTACAAAGAAGAGGACCATGCATGCACAAGAAGTCCAAGCCAATGCTGCATACAACCTGCTGTCAGCCATCCAGAAGATGGGCACAGCAAGCTCAAGCTTTTGAGATGCTTTGATCTCGAGAGTCGAATCCAGCCAGCCTGCAAGCTAATCGCAAGCTCTCCATCTTGCCAGTAAAGGTCAAATCGCAAGCGCTCAATAGTTGAGCTCCCCAGCACCGCCGCCCTCCACAGCATCAAGATCATCGTACTTCTTGATAGTCCTACCCTGTACTGCTTCCCGAGGCCCAACGGTCTGAGCACCGCCATCACCCCACTTGCCCGCACCGCCGAAGCCGCCTCGCCTATTCATAGAATTACCGTTGCCCATAGGCGTAAGTCGACCATCATTGTTGAAACGTTGACCACGGTCGTAAGGGCCCTGACGAGTATTGAAGCGAGCAGCACCCCTACGCATAGGGCCTGTTCGGTGAGCCTCATCGCCATTAGCAGCAATGCCATTGTTCGTGGGCCAGCCAGGTGCTTGAACGGTATGATTACCAAATTGGGGGAAGGGAGCGAAAGAGCCGCCGGCGGTGAAGTTAGGTGGGAAGCCGGACATCATTGGCATGTTGGAGAGATTGAAGCCACGTGGAGTGCCGGCGGTTATGTTGTGGTTGTTCATAGGGAAGTGTCCGTTGCTGTTAGCATCAGATCGGGAAGGAGCAATGTGAGATGGATCGAGGACGTAGGTATTGACCAGGGAGAGCTAGAGCAGCATTAGCTTTTGAATTCGATGGAAGGGAGCATTGAAGTGATGCTTACATCAGTCTTGATGTTATTGTACCATTGATCGTGACGCTTTTCGACATGCTTGCGCCAGAAGACATCACCCTTGAAGAGCTTTGTGCAGTCGGGTACTTTGCACCTAAACTTCGACTCGTCCTCCTGCTTCACGTACTTCTTCAGCTCCTCATCCAGACCTTCCTCAAGAGGTTTACCACCAAGCTTCTTGAGGTCCACATTCTCGGGCTCCAAGATCTGTAAAATCTTCTCTTCGAAGGTCTTGACCCAATTGAACGCTCGTAGCAATTGTTGATCGTTCTTGTAGTTCTTGTGGAACCTCTCGACGACTGGCGAACTGCCATTCTCAGCACCGTCCTCATTGGTCTCTCTCCGCTTAAGAGGATAAGGCTGGCCCAAGGCACTAGCTTTTGCAGCGGTATTAGCTGAGGAGCTCAAGCTTGCTCGGGGTCGTCTCAAATGGCCTCCAGGGCATTTGCGGATAAGCTCGTGGACAGAGTCGGCTTCGAAGACGCAGAAGAAACAAAAGTTGTACACTCGACGAAGATACTCAACGAGTAGATCAAGAGTCTTTTTCTGAATTAACAGCTCTTCAGTGTCGTTTTCCTCGTCGATGAACCCTTCCTCTTCCTCCTCACCCTCTTCCATGTCTCCATCCTCAAGGCTAAGAACCCGCTTCTTCTCTTGCTTGATAGGAGCAGTAGATTGAAGCATTCCTGAGCTACGAAGATTTTCGACACGTTCCTCCACCTTGACCACACCTTGTACGTCTGACCCGAAGTCTTCATCAAATTTCGATACGAGTCGTTTGGCTAACTCAAGGTCACGGTCGATACGCTCGGGCGCCGAGAAGAGATCCCACAGCGCTTTCTTTCGAGGCTCTTTGGGTGGAACGTGAACACCAACGTGGCAAGTAAAGTCGCCTCGAGGCTCGTCATGGATTGTCTTGCCATTGATGGCTTCGAGAGCCTTTTCAGCAGTGCTAGCAGTCGTTTTCGTCTCTACCATGCCATCCTCCTCTTCAGCCTCGTTGTCCCCGTCCCTGCCATCCCCCCTCTCGGCTGGGGCAGCAGACTCTTCCGAGCCTTGGTGTAGCATAATCCAGCCAATGCGGTGGCACTTCTTCAACGGGTTAGGGTCGCTCAAGCTGAGCCATTTGAAGCCCCCGCCTTCCTCCCCTAGGTGCTCCTTACAGAAGTCCTCGATCTTGCCGCGGCTGACCATAGGAGCGAGGGTCTTGATCAGAAGCGCGGGCTGCAACGCTGACTCGTCCCGAATATCCCCTCCTCGGCTAGGTACCAGGTCGCCCACGCCAAGCACTTCAGCAGCGGCAACGGTCTCGCCTTCTTCCTTTTCGACAACACCGCCAAGCCCGTCACTCTCAGCCTTGTAGATCCCCTCGAGTGTGAATTCGTCGAAGGCTCCGGTTTCGATGTCGCCCTGCCACTGTTCCAGAGCACCGCGTCGGAAGTCGGTAAGTCGTTGCTTGAAGGGATCACGAATCTCTGGCAGGTAGCGCTCTTTGAACCATTCCTCCGTCTTGTGCTGCTGTACGAATGTCCAAGCCATCTTGACCTGTAACTCTTCCTTGTATTTGTCGTAGGCAGCTTGAATCTGCGTCCGCTCCCGGTCACGCTCCTCCCGTGATTCACGTTCACCTTTGATGCTGCTAGGAGGGCGCCGCCCAGATTTGGCGTATTCCTTCTCTTCTTTGATCTTCTCTTCAACACGCCAGTATTCCGCAAACCAATTGAAGCCGACCTGGAAGTCCAGCGAGAGTGGATTGGGCAATGGATTGACACGGAGAACCGGCTGCGGTGCTTGACCAGGAACATAGCGGTCTATGAGCGGAGATGGGGAAGGAGGACGACGTCGGTCTTCTCGATTACGGGAGGCGTGTTCGCGCGATTGATCATAGAAATCGTCCCGGGGAAGACGTCCATTGGGCTGGTAGCGATCAATTGGAACTGGAGAGCGGGAGCGTCTTCCTCCACGATAGCCCCCACGTCGATCATGCATGCCTGTATCAAATGAAGTATGAGCGTTGTTCATTTTAGGAGTAGAAGAATTTGAGGATCTGACAGCGAGAGCAGTGGACAATTTTTGGTAGAGTAGCGTGATATCTTGAGGGCTTGACCCATGTGCGTATTTGTAGGAAAGCGGAGCCGAATGATGTGAGAAAGCATTGTGGAACTGCTGCAAAGAGTCAAATTTTCCTGCATCGAATTTCTTACCAGGTGATCGACGGCCCCGGTATGGGTCAACGCCGGAGGGCTGTCTGTCCATTATGTCTTCACGGCCCCACCTCTGTTCCGTCTTAACTGGGGGAGATCCATAGGTATCAAATGATCCATCCATGTCGTAGTGTTGTGCAGATTGTTGAGCAGAAAGGTCCTCGAGATGGTTGAAGATTTAAGTAGGGATAGGGTGTGTTACATTGGTTTGCCTCGTAGAAGTGATGGAGGGATTCACTTCATCTCAGGTGATTGCCGGCGGGTAGAGGTATGAAGGATGGGGAGGGAAGCTGTTTGTCTCCATGGTCTCGTGTTAGAGATGATTCAGTACTGATGGAGAGTGAGACAATTGATGTAGTGAAGTGGTAGAGATGATTTCAAAGAAGAAGGAGCAGCTGTTGAGAAGCTGCATGAAGAAGGGGGAATGTAGAAAGGTGTTGGAAAAGGTCCTGTCTCTGAGCGAGGAGAAGACGAGAATGACAGACAAGTGATGGGAGAGCGAAGAGGTCTTGGCCATGTATGGCACTCTGTATACGTGACAGGCAACTCACGTTATCTTGACAATGGCACCTGTACGAGCAGGTGCGTGACGTTGTTTGGAGGAGAAAGGTGCGGGCTGAGAAGCTGGATCTATGCTTGGCGAAACAAAGCGGTAGAAATTCCGCTAGCTGAATGTTGGCAAGATTGGGTGGAAATATCAAAACTGCGGAGGAGATGAGTAGTATATCTACATGCAGTGGGCATAGCAATATTCGAGCGATGTAAGGTACTCTACCTTACACTTACAAGGGCCAGGCTAACTACCTACATACACTCACATAGTATAGCAAGGTTTCAGGAATACCAAGGACATTCCTAGTTTTCTCGAGAGAGTCTTCAATATGTCAAAGAACGTCGAGTATTCGAACTTGACAAGGACAGGTAAGAAAATGACATTATCCACCGAGAACCCCATGGTACTTAATGAATTCCACGATACCAATGGAAGCAGCGGAGACAGTCACAGCCGTTCCAGCTCGTGCTATGCTTGAACAATGCGGTCTACTACCCAGTCCGCCTGCTGGTTCCGTTGTTCTGGACAATGCGTGTGGAGCAGGCGTCGTTACGGCTTGTTTGTTTAAAGCTAATAATTCTGACTCTAACTGCTTGACGGTGATCTGTGGGGACCTAGATCCAACTATGGTGGACATGACTAGGCAGAGGATTAAGATCAACGACTGGAATGCTCAGGCAGAACGAATTGACGCCCAGGCTGTGGTTTACGAAGACTCTCACTTTACGCATGTTCTGATGAATTTCGGTCCTCAGCTCATGCCTGATCCGATGCTTGCGCTGAAGGGTCTTTCTCTTGCACTCGACTCTTTGTAATGGCAAAATAGCTAAAATGATGATATAGAAACACATCGCATACTGTGTAAAGAAGGTCGCATGGGTTTCACCTGTTGGACAGAACCAGGTTGGATACCTTCCATCAAAGAGGTTTTCCCTTCTTTCACCTCACCCTCGGCACTTTCCAGCCCATGGAAAGACCCAGATGCTATCAAAGCCAATCTGTCCTCGCTCGGTTTTAAGGAGGTCACAGTCTCGACAATCAGCTTCATAACTCGTGAAGAGAATCGGGAAGCGTATCTGGAATTGATGAAAATGCTGCTCGCGAAGGTCCTAGTTGGGGATAATGCTGCGGTCTATGATGACCATATGAAAGCCAAGTACGAGCGGGGCGATATTGAGATGTCTTGGCAGGCGTTGGTAGTGAGTGCAGTTAAAGCACAGCGACTGCCAGACGGGTTGACTTAGGTCTTGGCGAAATGAAGCTAGATCTGGCCAAGTGCAGGTTGTAATATCAGACGTGGGGTGATGAACGGGCGACTTGCGAAGACGCGAATGCTTTCTATCCTCAAGAATAGTCTTCTCTTGCACAGAAGCAAGCATACTAGATACACTTGGCTCATCTCTCAATTTGTGAAAGAACCATAACCAACTCATCCAGCGATTCCAAGTCGATCCAACGTAAGCGAGTGCAACGGCCTTGAAAGCCACTCTAACATGTAAACAGCCTACACTCCAGGACAACATGACGACGTACATCCCCTCCCTGACGCTGCCAGCGCAGGTCTTCGAGCAGCCAGCAGTCTCTATTCTCCTCCCCGTCGCCCTAGGTGCCGGTATAGGTTTCGCTGTCCGCCCCCACGAAAGCCAAAAGACCTACATGGCATTGAAGCAGCCTCCATACAGACCTCCTCCTCAGCTTTTCGGTCCTATGTGGACAGCTCTATACGGGCTCATGGGATACTCTGCATACCGAGCTTGGAACACAGGAATGTCTTCACTCAACCCGATTACCGTCGCATTGACGAAGCAGGGCGCGACGCTCTTCAGTATCCAGCTCGGCCTCAATTTGATCTGGATGCCGCTCTTCTTCCGCCTCAAGCGCCCTATCGAAGCCACCGCAGACATCTTAGCTCTCACTGGCACTGTTGGCTACCTGGCATACATCTGGTCGCAAGTTGATACCGTGGCTGCGTGGGGCATTGCTCCATACTTGGGCTGGTTGGGCTTTGCTACATACCTCAGTGCTGGCACTGGCTACCTCAACAATTGGGACTTCTCGAACAAAGAGACCAGCGTGCCCAATGATAGGGGAACTGGGCTTGACAAGTCCTACGTCAACGAGAAGTCTGACTAAGTCCGACATTGCTTGAGCAAAAGGCCCATGGGGTCGCCTTAGAGCAGGCGTTGGTGGAACTCAGACCTGTATGCTTTGGGGCTTACGATATTGACTGTGTTCATGGAGTTCGGGTGATTTCGGGTGATCCTTTCAGTCTTAATACCCCCTCAATCAACAAATGTTCGCCGCCATATCATTCTACAAACTTTCACGCTCTCACTGCTCGTCCATCCGCAAGACCCCCCTCAACTCCTCCCCAACCTCATAAACCCTCTCAACAGGCATGAACCCCCTCGCCACCAATTCCTCGACCCCCACCTCCTTCCTCTCATCCCCATCCAGCACCCTCTTCATCTCCCTCGCCCTCTCAGTCACATCCTCAATACCCTCAATCCATTCCTCCGCCCACCTACCCATTCATTCACCATCAGCGCTTTTTCAAACCGACATACGACAGCCCAGACACGCCTGGCAGCTGATCTATGACCAAACCCAGCCGAAATAGGCAAAACATACACAGGGAAGTGCACTCACTTCACACAAATCTTCCCACTGATGCCAATCTGGATGCTCCGATACTCCAACATACCTATCCTAGGGCTACGCTCTGGGTCCCACTGCACCCTCACCTCCCTGCTCTTCGCCTCAGCACTCAATCCGCCAGCTTGACCATGCGTAACAGCCGCCTGCTCTAGCAAATGCTGGAAATTCGCGTGCGTCATTCTAAGGGCTAGGATGCGCTCTTGGCCTTTGTCTTTGAAGGAATAGCCGGAACGATACCTGATGATTGGATGAGTGAGAATAATCGCTACTATGGTAATAGAAATGCGAGAACAGGCATGAAGAATCCAACGCACATCATCCAACACCAACTCGGCTTCACCCATGTCATTCTTGTATGGGAGAAAGATGGGGAGGCGGTTAGGCGTTGGGATGCCACTGCTGGAGTGGCTATGTCGGCGCCGTAGGCTTGGTAGACTGTGATTACATCTTCATCATATTGCGCACGTATCTGCCTATACGGAGTTGCAGAGGGTTTAGTGTCGGACATGGTTGCCATAGCTGTCAAGAGTTTTGAAACTTTCCAAGGCGATCAAAACGTCTGCGCGGGGTTTACTTGACGAATATCATCCATCTCAGGGGCAGTCAGCATTCTGCGATGGAGATTAGAAGAATTGTTGAATTTCTGCTGAAATGCAGTTGGCGGTGTTTTTATACAAGAGGCGCATATTTCGTGTGTAGGTGAGAAGACATCCAAATGTTACTTTACTGTTCATAGAATTGCAACTTTGTATTGACCAACTCCCATCTCTAGCAATAGGTAGCACAGAGTGCTTACACCTTATGGCATACGCTTATCAAAGCAAAGTAAACCATAGCAAAGCAATTCAAAGAGTTACAGTTTCCTGTCCACCAAGATCTCACTTCTTGCCGTAGTTCTTAAGTACCCTCTCCGCCAGAGACATATCGCGACGCTCCAAATCTATCTGACGGGCCAGGAGACTTTTCATATCACCTTTTATGTCCTTGATATCACCCTTCATATCCTTCATATCATCCTTTACTTCCTGAAGCTGACCTCCGAGGAAATAAACGTTCCCAGTAAAGCCTAATACCACAAGAGCTGCCGGATATACGAGTTAAGAGAGGACTATATATTATTTATAAAGCCAGATCCCGTATCAAATCTATCTTTTGCGCCGCGAAACCAATGTATAAGGCCGCGTATTACACTGATCTGTTCATTGCCAATTGACCCACCGACACCCACACCCCCCATTGCCCCCATCAATTCCCCCCGGGCCCCCCTGCGCCCTCGTAACATTAACATCGCCAAATGGCCCCAACGCCGGATTTACAAGATGCCCACCCACACCTCTATCCTCAAGCTGAATCTTCTTCTCACTAGTAATCACATGTTCGCGGTTATCCAAGCCATAGCAGTAGATCATTTTAGAGTTGATATCCCCACCGTGCCGGTCTAGCGTTATGGTTACAGGGTAGGGGAAGGAGCCGGGTTGGGTGAAGTCGTTTGCTGAGCTGGATGATAGCGAGGTTGTGTTTTGTGAGGTGGAGGTGCGAGTGGGTTTGGAAGGGGACGTGGTGTTGGCGGCGGGGTCGAGGAGGGTGGCTAGGCCTTGCTTTTTGGTCCAGATTTGCACTAGGAAGCGCGTTTGGGCCCATGTGCAGCGGACAGCGGCTTCGGTCTCACTTGAGCCGCCATCTTCGTCGTCCGGTACGGGCGCTGTGGCATTCGCGGAAGGATTCGAGGGTGCGGAAGACTTCAGGAATATAGAGCGGTCGAAGTAGGTGTAGAAGCCGTAATGTTCGGTGTCTAGGCCGCGGTCGTAGAGTCGGAGCGGCTGGGATGAGGGAGTAGGGTGGAGGGTTGCCGAGGCGGCGGTGCCGTCGGCTTTGGTTGAGGGTGGTGGAATGGCTTTTGTGGGGTCGGGGAATGGATCGCTATCGCTGTTGTTCCTGGAGGAGGTGCTGCTTTGGCGCTTCAGGATACGGGAAGAGGAGAGCTTTGTGGCGGCTTCGAAGCTCATGAAGAAGGGTGTATATTCGCCGTCGAAGGGGGCGGCGTTGCCGTCAGTGATGTTGCCGAGGAAGATTTGGTCTTCTAAGGTTGGTGGTGCTGGAGAAGGAGCATACGAGTTGCTGTTGAACGCGCTTCGGACAAGAAGGAGCCTGTTGCGAATGAAGCTTCCTGCCGAGACTGGGTTGACGATGTGTCCGTACGATCTTCGGTTTATATCAGAAGCATTTGTAGCAGTAGCGTTTGAGGTAGCGTTCGTCCCATTCTGGAACATGATCTCCACTCTGAAGTTTGGCTGGTCTGGAGCATTGGGAGAAATACCCTGTTGCTCTTCTTTCGGGACCGCACAACTCCACATGGTCGATGGCTCAACGCAATCTGAGTCTGCCAATATGTTGTTGGGCTGCACTATCGTAGAAACACCCGTAGGTATCGGTGGGAACCCAGTGAGATTGAGCCATTGGGACTGAACAGGTGTCTCATTCCCCTTCCTATTCAAGGTCATACAAAGCACCAAGATCAAGACGATCAGCAGCACGAGACCAGCAGCAATTGCCCACAAAATTATCTTCTCTTTCTTGTTCTTTGGCTTAGCACTGCTGAAGCAACTCCGACATTTGGGGAATTCGCGAGATTTGTTGGGCTGTCTTGGAGGAAGTCCCTTCTCTTTGACCTCCCAAGCTCTCGGGGCTGGAGACTCATGCCTTGGTCTTGGTGGAGGGTAAAGGTCCGAAACACTGACTTGATCCTCTGGTTGAGCAGTCTCAGGTCGCCTGTAGTAGTTGTGGTCGCGTGCTCCTTGCATTGTACTTACCTCAAGGGGCTTTCTCCGCACTTCGTTCATAACAATGGCGTCCTTCGCCGCCGATCTCTCAACTGCAGGAGTCACTGGCTGGGGTGACATTGGTTGCCCGTAGTCGGTCTCGTACGGCGCCGGAGTGCGATCTGGAGGCATCACAGCAACGTACTTCTTGGGCATTCGTGGTTTCTTAGGCGACGGATACGCTGGAGGCTGACATGGCGTAACTTCCGCTGGCTTCAGTAGCTCTCCAATGGCTCTTGCAGGCTGAGGCTCAAGCTCCGGTTCTGGTATTGGTGGTTGAGCAGCAGGAACAGGCTCCGGAGCGCGCACTATAGGCGCTACATGGGCTTCCCGGACTACAGGGGTACCGTCCCAGTCCTCGATCACCGTCGCGTCGCTCTGAGGCCGCTCTTGGGGGCCTGGCGCGAGCGCTTCGTGAAAAGCGGCAGAAAACCGATTGGTTGGAGCTTGTTGAGCCGCCAATGGCTGTGACTGCTCGGCTTGCCGTGGCAAGTCGAACAATGTATTCGGTCCAGCATCAATACCCCGGGTAGAGCCACCTTCCTGGACCGCCGGAGGGCTCCTGGAGTCCATCCTAGCTGGCAAGCAACTATGATTTTGGCACTCGAAATATGGCGTCTCACTATGCATGTCATACAGACACGCTTCATAGTACTCTGCCGCCAATCCGAACCCTTGGAATTTCGATAGCAGAGCCGCCGAATCTAGCGGTGGCATCTCCTGTGGCTCGTCCTCGATAAATGTCTCTCTTCGATCATCGCCGGGAAGCGCCCTTTTCTCGAATTCAGCATCGATACTTGAGTCTGTCCAGCTAGTGTGAGGGCTTTCTGGACCCTCTGATTTTGTTGCCCTAGGAGAAAACGATTGACGACGCGACTTGCGCGTTTCCTGATCGTGACCAGCTGCTGGAGCTTCGAGAGGAGTTGGCGTTGCGGGTTCGGGCTTTGTAGGCGTGTTTGAGCCAAATTTGAACGTCATAGGAGACTTGGGGAAGAATGGCGAGACGATATGATTCCACCATCCCTGCGATCGATGCTTAGTGGCAATGGTATCTATGCTACTTTGTTTTGTAATGATCCTCAAGTGTGATCCTCCAGAATCGGACCTTGTTCGAGCACCCATCATTGTGTTCTCGGCTCCATCCTCATCATAGACTGTACATGTAGAGTCAATTCCTGCATGTGAATTCTTCTCGTGCTTTTCATCTATTCCGTTGACTTGCGCATAATGCTTCTTCGCATCTGGAGGAAGCGGCGGGATGGGAGGGACGATATCTGAATCTATTATCCTGCCGCCATTCTGTGGTGGAAGCTGAGAGTAGACACTGGATGCAGCTCTCTTCCTCTGCTCCTGAAATTGATCGTCTTCGACAGCAGACCACGGCGCAATATCTTTCGCGGGCGTGATCAGAATTGATGGCGCGATAGAAGGACGTCTATCAAGGGCATACTGCTCCGTCAAGCCTTTGGGCTCCACGCCGCTGGCTTCTGGACTTGCAGAATGCTCCGCAAGCTCTTCTGGAGAGACGGATATGCCTATAACGACAGCCCGATCCGAGGGGGAGAGATTGGACCACTTGCTCGATTGCCGCGACAGGTCACCCAGCCGGCCTTTCGACTTCGAAGGCTTCAGGGATGTCTGGGTTCCAGAGCGCTGATGCCGAATACCCAATGACTCAACGGTCATACTCCTTGCCAACGGACCTGCAGTGTCATGTCTCTTCAATGCCAAGCCCTGGCCTTGGCTCGTGTCTCGCCCAGCAGCTCTATCGCCTGCCTTTTGCGCCAGTGTTGGGGGTTTCGAAAAGTTCGTGACGACATTCAGCCCCGGCCACCTTGACTTATTTGCACCCTCCTCTTTCTGTTCCTTGCTGCCCCTTTCTCCTTTTGACGGCATTGGTATTTGATACTTCTGACTATCCAGTGTGGCATTCCCCGGTCTGATGCTTCGATTCTGGGAGAGTTGTATCTGGTGCTGTGGTGGGCTTCGCGAAGCATTCGGTGTGGTGGGGGAGAGGACCTCTTCGCCCATGGGCGAGGAGAAAGGCATGCGAGGTACGAGGTGAGGTTCGAGTTGAAGGCGTTGTGGGGTTGCATTGTTGGGGCGGGAGTTTCCCGTCATTGTTGAGGAGGTGGTGGTGTAGTTTTGAACGTGGGAGCTGGAGATGTGTGTCGTCTGAGGAGGTCATGCAGGTCGTAAACCTTGACTCACAAGGAGGAGATCTTATGTATGGATGTGGCGTGTCAGCGGCTAGACATAGTGTACAAATCTGCTATTGTCAAGTTCTCTTGAAGATTCACTCCGACCTCGCTGGTGTTGTCACTAAGATCTTCCCTGATAACAATAAGAGAATCGTCGCATCAACAACGCATCACTCATCAAAATGATAGAAAAGAAGAGAAAAGATCAGTAGGCAATAAAGAAATGCATAATGTCGTAGTCAGGTCAGACAGGTCTGGAAACAACAAAACAACCAGGGTCAACGTGAGACGATGGAGAGTCAACGCAACGTAAAGCTAAAAAGAATGTTTGCCCATCTCATGATCTAGCCAGAGCCTCATCTCGGATTAATACACTACAAAATGTCAACGGTATTTAGTTCATCAGGCTTTCATCATTTTTCTGCCAGCTTCTTCGCAAATAGCATCTCGAGACGCGGAGGGGCAACCGAAGGGCAATCGAAGAGCAGCAACGGGGACCGCAGTAAACCCGACTTAAAGGTCATCATGATCATTGGACACTGCCCCAATGCTCGAAAATATTTCTAGAGGTCCTAATCCTTCTTTAGAGATTAGGCGCTGCGAACTTTGCTGTTGGATGCAGAAGAGTGGATGGAATGCACATATGAGGTTGAGCAGACCCTAGTGACCGACGCCAATCAGAGCGTGAGGCGACGTGAAAACACGAAAGCAGGTGACTTGGGTTGGCGCTTAGGGGTTTAGGCCTATTTTTACATCATTTGATGCTGGCGAAGTGCTTGCAGAATAGAAGATGCATTGTTCATGCGGTTGTGAGTCATTTCAAGTAGAGAATTGTGGGGGTTGAAGCCTGAGGTTGAAGTCATTTGATTTTCGAACTTGGAGTTACTTTTATACATTAAAGTCAAGCAGCCAAGGTATATAAGAAACAATCTATGCAATACATAAACACCATAACATGATATCAAGTACCCAGAAATCATCGTTGGGAAAGCGTTGGGAATTCGCTGATCTAATTGGCGGACGATGTAGACCTGGCCTGCCGTGGCCGAACATAGCGAACCCAGCTCGATGACGAAACATTTGCAGATGCATTTAGATCTTCCGGAATCCTTGAACGCCATATTCGACTCGTCCCAGTCTCGTGTATATTTAGTCGTCTTTCTTCTCTTTCCGTCTGATCGCCTTGATCCGGTCACTGATCCCGTCCTTCAACTTCTCCCATGGCGTCCTGTTCAGCTTGTTGCTTAGCTCGCGATAATTGTACATTTCTCCCCAGCAATCTCGTCCCCATTCGCATCCAGCCATGTTGACAACGAAGTCACGGTCCTTCTCCGAGTAGTGTATTCTGCTGTCCTCTCCATTCTCGCCACAGGCGCCCATTGGGAAGCTGTTGATCTTTCTCTGCGGAATAAAAGCCGTGTGCGGTCTGATCCAAGGCTGGTTGATATAGAGATGCTCCATCGCATCCTGTTCTTTGTGCTCCCATTCCATATGCTTCTGCTCGTAGCCCACAGGATCCCACCAGATGTCTAGCAGGCGATCGGTCCAAATGCTGCGATGTATGAAGAAGGATCCCAGGTTGAAGCCGCCGCAGTCTTGGGGAATGACGAGATCGATGGAGTCGGCTCGGCCGTTGCCGGTGGGCGATCGTGCTACTGCATCGAGGTGGGGTGACTTGAAGGGGTGGGAGATGTTGAGGGGGTTGTAGACATTGATGTCGCGATAAGTGTTGCCGATGATATCGTTGAAAATGTGGCTTTGGAGGGAGTAGGAGGGCTCCATGACGAAGGTGTTTAGGTCCAACCACCAGAACCTATCGTGTCATGTCAGCTAGAACGAGTGAAGGAGCAGATCGAAAGGTTACCATTCAGCCTTCGGATACTTTCTCATGCAGTTCCGTATCGTGTCAACCTTCTCCCAACTCTCTCGCCATTCGTGGGCATATCTTTTCTTGGTGCTCATATCCACAATCTCCAAGTCGTATCCCCACTTCTTGGCGTACTTCTTCTTATTCCTCACACTGTCTCTTTCTATGGCCCATTCCCGAGGACCTTTCCACTCCATGACACCTCCTCCCTGATTAGCTGCTAACATGACGACGAATTTGTTGCCGCCGCCTAACCACAATGTTCTTCGGTACCATCTATGCATGGCTGCCACATGGTCAGTACTTTCACCGTGTTGTGAGAGGGCATGATACTCACGAGTGGCGTAGAACAAGATGATCGCTAATACCAGACCGAGCACCATCCCAAGTCGCAATCTCAAGCGCCATATTATCCGTCCAGTGTATGTAAGGAACCTTCCAGTTCTGCTCCCTTGGATCGGAGGCCATCTCCCTCGTCCAAGCTTCTCTTTATCCGAGAAGTCTCTTCGCCCTCCCATATTGAACGTAGGCAGACTCGTAGATAGCTTCCTCGCATGTCTTGAAAAGAAGCCATTATTCCTCGTCGAAAACGATGGATATCCATTGATCTCCTCACTCTTTGCCTTCGCAGAAGCCCAAGTAACATTATCACCACTCACACTCGCCGATCCATTCCCTTGTAAATCGCCATAAGCCTTCCTCGGGCTACTTTTCCCGCTCACATTATCAAACGGGCTCGTCAGCCCCGGACTCGACCAGCCTCCTCCTCTTCTAGGCGACGGCGAGCGCGACAATGACATAGTGCCGAATGGTGTGCCCGGTATAGGCGGTAATGGCTGGGCGTAGCCACCCGTCGGGAGGCCCGACGAGGCCCCTAGACGGTCGTTCGATCGTAGCTCTAGATTCAGTTTCGGCGGAGGATGTGCAGCGGACGACGTGCGTCGTCGTCGTTGTTGCGATCCTGTGGTGGTTTGGGTGGAAGCTGGAGACGCCACTGTGCTGATGGTGTTTGATGGGAAAATTTGCTGCTTCCAGCCCTGTCAAAGGACGATGTAACGAATCGAGTTTCGGTAGAAGTGGTAAGATAATGGCCTGGTGGGCGGATAGCGGATGAAATATTTGGTGCGGCGATTATCTGTCAGACCCAGAGAACAAAGAAGTGTTTGGTGTACTTCTGAAAAGTATGTATAGATGTCGCTGTGCTTCTCTGACAGATGGTCTTCGGTGAGGTGTGGTGATTTTGCAGATGCCCACCTAAAGTAATCTTGAGGATCAACCTTAAAGCTAACAGGGGAGAGCAAATTCGTCCTAGCGCTAAGGCGTTCCTTTCACAATCTTATCCGATCCTCCTCTTGCCCCTGTCAATGTTGATGGTGGCGATGAAAAGTCGTTGATGAAAGGGATGAGAGGTGCTTTACGAGCTGACTGTATAGACTCCTGGCTTGTCTATCCAATACAGCCAATCATATGCAGCATCGGCACGACCTGATGGCTGGGACATTGGCATCTTGGCAGTGGGGTGGACAGAGATTGCGCACAGTACCGGAAACGGAATCGACTTCTGATAAGCCCATGGTCAACATTTCAGTACTGGCTACAAGCTACGATTTACAAGTCCTGATCCTATGGACTACCCATTACATGTTTTGAAGGTGTGAGGGGGCTGCGCGAAGCACGGATGAAGCTACATGGTCTCGAGTGCAATAGAGAGTTCCATGAACAATGATAGTATCCGAAAAGCCGGCAGCTACTGTGCACAAGAAAATTCTATGGGAGACATGCACGCTCCTCGCTCGATGACTCCCCAACGCCTTGCTCAGTCATGGTCGTCATGCTCGTAATCATTCTCATCAACGCCAAGTCAGATATCGGCATTGGGCCGCCCGTATCCTCAAACGCCACTGCGTCTGTTTACGAGGCCTATCGTAGAGCCGTCAGATTTCCATCATTCTCTGGAGGAGAGTCAGTTGGTCAATAGATGGTGTGAAAGAGCTTCATCGAACTCACTCCATGCTTCGCTGGACTGCTCGACGTAGCTGGCGATTGTACTGCTTCTTGTCGTCCGTCGAGCCCCAGTAGAGCTTTGATGCTTCAGGGTTGACCAGCGTACGAGGGTCATATGGAGGATCAGTATCCTCGATGGCTTCGATGATAGCTTGGATGTGATACTTTAGCTCGTCCGGACGTTTGGGAAAGTAGCAGAGCACACCCGCTTTGGAGATACGGTGGTGGAACATTGTGGTCTGGAATATCACTCGTGGCTGCTCCTCAGGGAAACGAGGACTTATTGCTATCTTGATCTTGAACATGCCGCCGTCAAGGTTCGTCATTGGCCGGCCGAAGTAGGTCAAAAGCCAGATGAAAGGGTTCTTGTCCACAAGGTCTAGGTCTAGCATAACCATGTCGTTCTTTTTGTAGCTTTCAACAATCTGTTGGAATTGACGGCCGAGCTGGGATGCTATGGTCGTATCCTTGCGCACTTGCAAAGCTCCTTCCTGGGCCCAGTAGTCAATCTCGTGGTAGAGCACCTCATGAATTAGTTGAAGTCTTCGTCTGAGCTCAGGGTAGTTGAATTTGCCAGGCATAGTATTACCACCGCCCTCGAACGGCATGATCGTAAAGTTCTGGTTGGGCTTGACATCTTTCTCGGCTTCGTCAATTGTCAGGAGGTAGGAATCATAGTACCACAGGAATCGCCGTTTGCACAGGTCCTTGAATGGCTCAAATGGAGGGGGCGTGGGCTCAACGTCGTATTCTGTACGGGCTTCACCATACTCTTCCAGCGCCGGAAAGTCGTCAACTACCCCATCTGAGTGAATGCCAAGGTAATCCTCGAGGCGCTGGATGATTGATATCCGCAAGGTCTCATGTCTAATCTGGGTAGGTGTTAGATTTGTGTTGGAAGGGTTATCAGCTGACTCATGACTCAAATACCTTGGCGATATATTGAGCTTGTTGTTTCTTGTCCTCACTGCTGTTGGCGTTCTCAAATCCCGGTTCGTTTTCGTAGGGGTTGGAAGACATCAAGCTTTGTATGGAAATCAAGATAGATTCGAGGCCTTGCGCTGAGGACCACTCCTCGCCTCGCTCACCTCTCCATGTCCTAGAGCCATCAAATTAGTTTAGAGATTATAAAGACAGTCTTCCGAGTTTTACCCCAGTATTGATCTAGATTCATGTCAGCCGAAGCTTCTAGTTATAGCACTCTTGACAAGGTGAGCCTACAAGCACACTTTGCCTCCAGCGTAGATGTTGGGGTTGAAGCGGCATCGCCCTCCATTAGTTGTCTTTGCATTCACCGAAGGCGCTTTCTCGGGATACTCTGCATACTCTCAGCTAGTGTCACTTGATGAGAAACAATCTTAGGTCATCAACCTTCAGGAAATTTGACGCTAAACTGAAGCAGCAAAGGTCAGCACCTCAGCGCCCATCAACGCAGCAAAGATACCCACATCGAAGTAACCAAACTCATAAGGTGTTTCGGGCGGTCCTATTATTAGAGCCTTGACATTGCGAACATCACTGTCGCGACAGGCTACCGCGATTGCTGGTCGTCTCAGTCAGCCTGATGGAGATGCTTGTAGTGCATAATGACAACGTACAGAGATCGGTATTCTTCTGAATGTCTGAGAGCTCCTAATATGACATTAGGCGGGGAAGAACATGCTATCAAGGGAAGCTCACGCGTATGATACGGTAGACGCTTTGATTCGACATTTGATCTGTGAAGATGGACACTGTAGAATGAGAGATAGAGATGAAGACTTATGCTTTCATGAAGTCATCAAGAATTTGCCTTCATGTAACCGCAAGAAGCGTTTACCACGATTAGTACGTGCCTGCAAGTCTGGAGTTGATAGAATCTCTTACGCTGAGGTAGGCGAACGAAGTGAATGAATATGCGGTAAGGCTGGCCTGGATACAACCATCTTACTAGCGCGTTCTAGGCACGGCAACTCCAAGCCACCACAGATCAAGTCGTTGAAGCAATTCGCGATCCTACAACGACGATCTGAAACCCAGGCAGGAACCGGATCTATTTGTAGCTTTAGCATGGGAAGCGAGTCGCGCTTGGACAAGACCCCTGGGATCATGTCTGATACAGCCCTGCAAAGCCGCTAGCTGTAAGATTACATTTCAACTCCAACCGAGAAGCTACGAGAGTCGAACTGCTTCACAGTATTGGAGCAAAGTTGTATACCAGTAAATTTAAGCTTAGAGAAACATGTAGACAAATATTTCGTGGCCATAAGCAATACCTGTGTAGGGGCCAGATCTCGAATGGCAATTTTTGCTTGGCAAAGCTTGCCTGGGAGCCTCTCCACGTCCAAAATCCACTAGAGTCGACTTGCCGCTTACGATACATCATCTTAGTAACTCCATACCAAAAGTTTCACCACAACTAACCACTCTTTCCACACTCTTTCATAACCTCTAGCAGATCCGGGGGCTTTAAGTACTACTTTACTATTGCACTCCGGCTTTCCCTCTATCTAGCGACCGGCGTTCTTGCTCTAGCCCCTGCACATTCCATCCATTAGCTCTTATACCACATCGCACAGCAACGTCTTCCTACGACTTAATTACGATCTCTACCATCCTATACAGCATCTTCGAGCTTTGCGCAAGGTACATAGCTCTATCGACTGCCTCTATAAAGCCCGCTGGCGCCTTGACAGTACACCGCCGCAACCCACTTCCTCCATCAACATCGAGTCCAAGGAACGTCTAGAGCTCGAGTCATCAGCGGCAAGCTTCAGTGTTTGCGAAATTCATTGCGCTAGACTTAGGCTTTATTGAAGGAGAAGAGAGTGAGGTACAGGGCAAGAGCCCAGCGTATGGTCTGCCTCGGGCTGCTTTGGGCGTCGGGCAACACCCGCAGCAAGAGTGCTTGCCAACAGTGAAGAACCGGGCATATAACAAAGTCTGCCAGAAGCTGGCACATTAGGCTCCATTGCCAGTCATGGCAGGTGATTACCAGGGCTCTGGAAGAGAGGTTGCTGGAATGGCGGAGGGCAGGCCATCCACGGATACGCGACCGGTGGAGGGTGCTTACAATAGCCGGGAAGGATACCGGCAACAAAGCTTTGATCACAATAGATATCAGAATTCAGGACGACCGAATGGCTATGATCTAAGCAACGCTCCGAAGCCAAGATCCATGGGCCCACCACCAGGACCAGGAGATACACAGAGTCCAAATGGAAGCTCACCTCTTTCCCCAGTCGACGGACGTAATGGTCGGAGTAGAGATACCACTCAGGACTTACCTGTGAGAGAGAGATCGCGGACCAACGGTGGACCAGGAGGGAAGTCGTCGGGCGCCTTGCGGCTTTGTAAGAAATGCGGCGAACAATTGACAGGGCAATTCGTAAGAGCTCTAGGCGGGACTTTCCACCTTGATTGCTTTAGATGCCGGGTAAGTTTAGCCCTCAATTGCCGTTGACGACCTGCTAACAGTGGCTTTGCAGGATTGCGGGGATATCGTAGCTTCGAAGTTCTTTCCTGTCGATGATCCAGAGAACGAGGGCCAACAATACCCGCTTTGCGAAACCGATTACTTTCGTCGACTTGACCTATTATGTTTCGACTGTGGGGGCGCTCTACGTGGATCCTATATCACGGCTCTGGACCGCAAATACCACATAGAGCATTTCACATGCTCAGTTTGCCCGACTGTTTTTGGAGCTCAAGACAGCTACTACGAACACGAGGGAAAAGTCTATTGTCATTACCACTACTCGACACAATTTGCGCAGCGTTGCAACGGATGCCAGACTGCGATCTTGAAACAATTCGTGGAAATCTTCAGGAATGGTCAAAATCAGCATTGGCATCCAGAATGCTACATGATACACAAGTTCTGGAACGTGCGGTTAGCTCCCCCAGGCGTTGACGGAAACAACCAGATACAAGCTGAGGAAAATGCGACTGAAGAAACGCGAACATTGGTACGCGTAGAAGAGGAGCAGATGGAAGAGAAAGTTTACCGGATATGGAGTGTTCTCTCTGCGTTCGAAGAATCTTCAGCAGCCTGCATATCAGACATGCTTCTCCATGTCAGCAACGGCTCGTACGTGGAGGGCATACTGGTGGCAAAGAAGTTTATCGCGCATGTTGATATACTATTTGGGGCTACTGATAGGCTAGACTTCATGATCGTCTCAGAGGGCGTGAAAAGTAAGTCTCAGTTCTGTCCCAGAGCTAGAACAAGAGTCAAGACTAAATTTTTAGGCCTTTCGTACGGACGTGAAGCAAAACTACTCTGCAAGAAGATTGTCGCCTTTTTCTCCCTGCTGTCAAAAACTCAGGAGACTGGTGTCAAGAAGCTGGGTGTTACGCAAGAGCTCCTGTCGCTTGTTACTGGCCTTGCTCATTATCTCAAACTCCTAATCCGCATCAGTCTACAGGGTGCCCTAAAGCTTGAACGCGAGCGAAGAAGTATCGAGGGTCTCCACCGCTTTCTTGCCGATCTGGAGCATCTGGATGCTCTGAAGCAGGCAGACGAGAGGACGGATCTACTTTCTGACGTCTCAAACCTGGCAGACCAACAATCGGATCTATGCCACAAATGCAAAGAACCCATCGATGACGAGTGCACCAAGTTGGACCAGCAACGATGGCACAAGCATCATCTGACCTGCGATTATTGCGAACGAGTTCTAGGCAGCGAAACCTTGCGGGATGTTCTGTGGAGCGAGAAAGAGGGTCAAATCTGCTGCCGACGCTGCCATGAACAAGACGGCCATGCACTAGATGCTGTCGCTAGCTTTGAGTCCGTTACCAGACTTCAACAATACGTATACCTTCTTCGTGTGGCCCTCGCGAGGCTTCTCTCCGTTCTTAGATCTGGAGGAACTCTCCCGCACACGTCCGGTATGCTTTTCAAACGTGGTTTCCTTTATTTTTGCTGACATCAGACAGATGACCCAAATTTGACGACATACGATTCGAATGAGGGTCACCGCGTGAACCAGAACGGGCAACACGATCCACCGCTACTGAGAGCTAATTCACGGTCCAAGTCCTATGGTGGGACTGGTACCACCGCTGCCGATAACAATTCTTCATCCTATGAGCAGACCGTTGGGGAGATGAAGAGGCTTCGGTCTACCCGCATGGACACCCAACTTTCTACTAATCTCAAGAAAGCTCGTACCTCCCGAATTCTTGATGGTCCAGAAGGTTTCACCAGAAGACCAGGTTCGTCTGGCGCAGATGGCTCAGACCAGAACCAGCATGGCTTCCACATCGTAGAGGATCGAGACGCTAACGACGCACCTACTACCACTCTGGCTTTCGGCCACCAAGATGCGCTTACGCTTGATGATATTCCAAGGATAGTTGCAGCTGAGCAAGCCAAGGAGCAACGGCCCAATGCTTACAAACATGCAAAAAATCAGCTGATCGGCTCTGGCGGACGGGAACCCAAATTGATGGGCGGCCACCAGCGTGGTGTCTCTGGTGCACATGACTTGGACATACCTGGCGAATCCGCACCACAACGGACAAAGAGATACTTTTCTGAGCTTTCCGCATTGGAGTACTTTATCGTTCGGCATGTCGCTGTGCTTTCGATGGAACCACTGCTGGAAGGACGTTACAACCTGGAAGATCTTCTCAATCTGATCGAGACGAGGAAACCAACATTTTGGAGCAAGTTTGGCAAAGCTTTCCAGAAGAACGACAGAACGAGGCCTTCCAAGAAGAAAGGCGTTTTCGGGATACCTTTGGAGGTTCTCGTCGAGAAAGACGGCGTGGAATCGACATATGGTGTTGGCCCCGGTGCATTACGAGTGCCACAGCTCATCGACGACACCATCCAGGCTATGCGGGGTATGGACATGTCTGTTGAGGGTGTCTTCCGAAAGAATGGCAACATTAAAGGTCTTAGAGAGTTGACCGAGAAACTCGATGCTGAGGCTCAGGTGGATCTGTCACGGGAGAATCCGGTTCAAGTCGCTGCTCTTCTTAAAAAGTTCCTCAGAGAGCTACCAGATCCCCTCTTGACCTACAAGCTCTATAGGTTGTTCATCACTTCGCAGCGTAAGCTCTGGTACCCTTGATTGCAGAATACAGCTTGCTAATCAAATGAACAGAAATCGAGGACGAGAAGAACCGGCGACGGGTCCTGCATCTTACTTGCTGTCTGTTGCCAAAGACGCACCGGGATTCGATGGAAATATTATTCTCTTTCCTTGTCTGGGCTTCGTCCTTCTCACAAGTAGACGAAGAGTCTGGAAGCAAGATGGACACCCACAATCTTGCAACAGTCATCACACCAAACATACTCAAAGAAAAGAGCGCCGTCGTGGGTCAAGATGAGAACAGCTTCCTCGCCATTGAAGTCATCAATACCTTGATCGAATATAACGACGAGATGTGCTTAGTAAGTCTTGCTCGACGCTCTTGCATGGCCACATCTAACCCATCTTCCAGGTTCCAGACGACCTCCAGTCCATTCTCATGGACACCTCCCTCTTCAACAACTCCTCAGACATGACCACCAAGGAAATCCTCAAACGCTTCTCCGACATCGGCCGCTCCCCAGCTCACCACCCTCACATCACGGACCCCAACCACCCACAAGCTGCCGACTCCGCCCCCCAACCCGGCAATACTCCTAACGCTCCAACTTCCGCCAAAGCGGCCGCCCCAGTAATCACTCACGTCGACACCGATCCTTACCAAACACCCACATGGCCCAAGGAGAGCAGCGTGAGACACGTTCAGGGACAGCCACAAGGCGCACCTACCTATCCAAGCACGAGCAACAACACGCCACCAGCCCGAGACCACGAGTTCAGCAACCCAATGAGCCCTTATCACCGACGAGGCGGCAGCAGCGAAAGCCAAGCCTCAAACCGAAGTGGTGGACCAGGACACGCTCACAAGTACTCTGGCTGGGGCAGCAAAGGGCAGCCCGGTGGTCCCGGCGCCAATGGCGGTGGATGAACACGGTCCGTTACCCTGGATGTCTCACGATACTTGGTATCTTCATTCTATTCTCATGGACGACCTGATGGTCTACATACCGGCGCTAGCGCTCCATTAGAATCTCTCGATCCAAATTTTGCCTGGCATGGATCTCGGATTGGGTAGCAAGCATGGAACGGCCGGCGTCTCATAATTCATAATGCAAGAGGGGTGGCATATGTGTTTTTCTATTTTTCTCATTCTTTTATTTGATAAGGGGTCCGATACTGAAGTGGTGAGATGTGGTGCATAGCGGCTTGATACCCCAGTACTAAATGAAGGTGTTATGTATGTGAACTACAATGATTCGATTCAATGATGCTTGATTCCACGTAGGTGTGCTACTTGATGGGTATCTAAAGTAATGGCCAAATCGCTTGCAATGCCCATAGCCCAGAATTCTGTCCTAATCCAAGCCCGTACGGAGTTGTAGATTTTTTGCAAGCCGTATCTCATAATTCATAATCATCAGATCATGGATTCGTAAGCCATCGACAGTCATCCCAGCTCTATTTCATAGCCACAACCACCTGCCCACCAGCATCAATCCACCTCGCGCCCACTCCTTTCACCTTCCTGCTGCTGGCTAGGAATAACACCAGCCATATCTCCCCGACCACTTCGCCCCAGCAGTAGATCTTCGCCACCTCCTCCCTCCTACTCTCCCCCTCACCAACATCTTTCCACTCATTAACAATAATTTCCTCCCGCACAACATCAACATACTCTCGCACACACCACGTACCCCAACCCGCTCTCCCTTCTCCCACAAACGCTGTGAGGAAGTCCCAAAATCTCACTAGCAGGGCAGGGGGAAAGGTGCCGAGCGGAATGAGCCAGTGGCCGCGCTCTAGGGGGCCAAGACTGCGAGAGGTGCTCAGGGGCTTGTAGTATTTTGTTGAGGGAAGCTTTGAGGAGATGGTGGTGAGAGAAGGTGTAAGGTGTGTTTTGAAGTGCGATGTCGAGGGTGCGGGAGGCGGTGGGTGGATCTCGAGGGATTCTGGCGCTGTTGTAGGTATTGGAGAGGAGGGAGGCGGATCGAGGTGGAGGGACGATGGGAGGGAATTAGATACGCCGTTGGCAGCTGGATAATCCGCTGCGGGAGACATTGAAGGGAGGGTGGGCCCGATGGAGGTTAATCCTTTGACTGCGGGTGCTCCAACTGGAGAGGAAGACACGAGCTGTAAACGCTGCCTCTTCGCACTCGGAGACGCCTCGGCCCTGGTAGGCGAAGGCGAGCTTGAATCAAACGGTCGCTTTAGGTATGGAGAGCTGGACACTTCTGGCCTGCTTAGAGTGGATGTTGCAGGCGTAGGCTGTGAATTCGGTATCACGCTCGGGGGTGTCTGCCATGAGTCCGATTGCGTTCGGCGTAATGGCTGGGGTTTAGCTGAGTGTGAAGCGGCGGTAGGCGCTGTTCGAGGCCGAGGAAGAGCAGGTGTGCGCTCTACGAGGAGGTGTGGGGTTTCTTTTATGCTGGTTCGTTGAAGGGTAGTGGAGGGTGTTGGGCGCGAGACTGGGGCGGGGGTTTTGAAGGGATGGTTTGGTGACTTAAGGGCTGTGTTGGGAGTATCATGGCTTGCTTGCTCCGCAGGCACCTGTTCTCGAGCAAGACTTTGGCTAGGCAGTACATCGAGAAGAAATGGCTCGTCTGTTGAATTCGTCTGTTCGCTTGACTGCTTTGCGCCGGAGTCCCAATCTTCAGACAGCCTAGATTCCCAATTCTCGGGTAGCTTGAGTGGGCATATTGTGTATCTCGTCACAGGCTCAAAGTCTAGGAATTTCCGAGCTTCAGTGCGGTATCTAGCATCATCTGCGCCTCGACTTGGGCCTGAGACGTGCACTAGTATCTCGATTGGTGGGGTCATAATTTGTCTTCATTGTGGATGCCCGGCACACTCGAAAGGCCGGTGATTTGCACAAATTGGAGCTGTGAGCGGTCTATAGTAGTGCTTTGTAGGTGCCGAAGAAAGAGTGTGTGTTAATGAGTTGTCTGGGAGAGAGACGCTGGTGACGCCTGTTGAGCCTGTCACCTTGCGTCCGGTCGTTAAGATTTACTATTACCCAGATTAAGGATATCTAATCCGGACCGGACAGCTAGCCTTCCTTGAGATTAGCTAATGTTATGGATCCAACCTTGAGCATCTACAGGTCCGGACCGGCCATGTTTGACTGGGCTTGCTCCATGCATGCCTACTAGGCTGGGATTCGAACAAGGTTTATTCTATGAGAGTCGCATCTCGCTCGAGCGACCATGTGTTTTCATCTACCTTGAGAAGTCGTAAGATAAAAATAAAATAGACGGATTCTCTCAAGAAGCATAGAAACTGCCTACAGCCTTGTTGTCCTTCAGCGTAGAGCCGTGTGAGGAAAAGACAGGATCGGTAGCAGCCGTTAACTCTTGTCACTTCAAAACTAGACCTGGAAGGATAGGAGCTCATCCCACATAATGATGCAGCTGGCTTCGAAGTCTACCGTTCCGCTATCAGTATGCCAGTTCGATCTTGTAGCTGTGAAAGGACAATTATACGTTCTTGAAAAAAATTAAATCATAGCCTTTTGCTAACCCCAATAGGTAAGCATAGAAGCATAGAAGGTTAGTCCCGATCTCAATGCCTAGTCGAGAGAAAATACAGGAAACGCGATCACTGTAATTCCGGTACATTGAGGTTCTTCACCTATGACAATTGCTCCGTTATATTGTAATCAGCGCGCGGAACTAACAACTGTTGGAATGGGAGGAGACGACTGGTTCATAACTTATGGAGGGAGTGGTCTATTTATGCTCATTCCGCTAATCCATAGGCCTGAGTGTTGAACTCTCCAACAACAACTCAGACAAAGCAAATCCAATGTTTCAAAAGGGAGAACATTTTGCATCCCACGATGACCTCATCCATAACCTTGTAAGATCAAAATCAGGCAGCTAGGTTAATCCTAGGACAATCTGTCGCCCCAGGCTTGCGAATAGACAACCAATTTGTCATTGCCGTTTCTGCAGCCTCAAAGGCTGTCAAAGGTGGGACCGTGTCAATCATTGTTTTGGTAGTATGAGAGTTCTTAAATACGTTGGTGATGACTCTCGTATAGTCCGTGTTGGTGACCACGTCTCGCACTTCGAAAACGGCCAGGACAGCCAGTGGCACTAGAGCGGCGATCAAGAGGCGCGTGATGGGTGTTGTTTTATGTAGGAGAGATCGGATACAGCGAGACAAAGAGATATTAACCCGTTCGCTCATAGAGCATAAATCATTCGGTGCTCGTTTGTTTTTGCTTCAAGCTGCTACCAATCGAGACGATGCCACAGGCGGCCGTGGCTTCTTATCGCATTCAAAAACAAGGACATCCGTCAATTGTTACATTAGCCTTCTTTGTCCAAATGCACCCTCCATTTTTTTAATTCCGTGATCTTTGTTGTTCCCTTGTGCCGTCCGTGGGGCTCGACCTCGACCCGCACGGCTCCTCCGATACTGCGCCTCAATAAGCACACCCTTCTGGATGGAGTGTTTTGTTGTAGCCATCATTAGATACTATGGAAACGTCTACAACTCAGAAAGCTCTCTGTGCCTCAAAGAAGATCCTTCGCCGTGGCATTCAGAATTCATGGATCAATAAAATGACTTATGTGATTCGCCCATCACACTCCCCGTCGCCTCCAGATATTCCTCATAGCCATCGCCTTCCCATATTTCAAAGCTTCCGATCCGCTTGAAGTGCTCTTGAACCCCATCAGAGCATTGCTTCACCATCAGGCCTCGAATTCTGAGAATTCCCCAAGACGATCCCGCACGAATGATTAGAAAAAAATAGGAAGGTTCTCTAGGTACGCCGGACTTCGAGGCTGGTACATCACATGATGGGGTCCAGCTCGGAACCTTACCTGCGAAGATGACGTTTCGAATCGAAGTGTCCAGTTGTCCAGGAACAGCGCCCTCACTGGCGGTTATCAATCAGCTGCATAGAATTTCCAATTTGCAATCTTGAAGCGCCGAGAGCTTTGTTTGTTTGACTGGCGTGATGGCAACACTGGTGATTCTTATTCACGGAGTCTGAGGCTCCTGACTACTTGCACTTGGTAACCTGGTAGCACCGTTCACGGACATCTAGGACCAAGATGGTACCCTTGTTCCCAAGGTTCCCGCCTAGCTACCATCATCCTCCCTATTAACTCGCCAGCAGAGCTGGGATTCCAGGTCATGTCTCCATAGCCCGAGCACATGTTGGCCTCCAGTGCTCGCTTGAACAGCCGCAGATGGCGATTATCTTATCGTTGTTATACGTCAGCTTCGTTTTGGTATACAAGAATACCGCGTCGTTCCAGAGTTGATCTTGATCCGTTCGATTTAGGATGAGTAGATCTTCATTGTAAATGTCCGGTAAATGGTGCTGAAAAGTTCTCGCAGGCAATTTTGGCCCTACATTCCCAGAAGAGGTGCGATCCGAAAAGGTGTACCGTTCGGGGCGCCTGAAAAGCCTTTAGCTTGGGGTTTGGGGGTTCGCTCTACAAGAGGAGGCGACTAAGTAGGTCTTTGGGGGTGGTGGAGAAGGGGGCTTTCAAGAGGAGGTGAGTAAGTAAGACGCTTGGCTCTTGCAGTGTCGAGGATCTTAGCCCAATAATCGAACGGTTGCCGGCGCTTGGAGCACAGTCCTCGAGACTTTACAATCGCAATTACTTGTGTCTTTGAGCAACAGTCTTGCCTGTCGAACTCGTGAGTTGCTCTTTCTGTCGCAGCCCCGCGATCTAAACTACGACAAAGCAGGCGTCATGCAATGATGAGTAGAGGAGGAAAGCATATACGTATTCGATGGTATAAATTACTATTCTTTTAGCGATGGCAATCTAGCGAAAAGTACAAATGAAAGGAATCACGGTCGCCTCATTGTGAGCAAAAGTAAGGGCTGGCACTGTGTTGTATAATTAAGGTCAATTGATGAGAAGATCTGTTGATAGAGAGAGACCTAGAAAAGGTGAGAATAATCCAAAAGACTTTTGTACCGCGGCGCCGGATACACTAGGTTGAGGCATATTCGAGGTCACATTCCCTGACAAACCTTTCATGAAAATTGTGCAGACTTGCCAAGACATTTAGCGTATTCAAAACTACTGCGAATGCTTGGCAATGTCGATCCATGCCACACACACCTGATCCAAAAACTTGAAATCGTAATAGTTAAACTGAATTAAAAATATTGTATATATTAGAGATAGAGCTTATCGCTACGATACTAAAGAGGTAGATTTTAAGGAATTTAATTAAGTAGTCATTAAGTTATAGTAGATTAAAGACGTCGCGTAGAAATTTCGATTTTCTCGATCACGAAACTTCTAGTACTAGGTAGTACCTGAATTCCTAAATTAACAAATAGTAACCTAAATTAATAATGATATATATATAACTTATAGAGCTGAATCTCGCGATTCGAAATACATATTGATTAACCAGATATATATAATATTGGCTGAAATAATGAGGCGTGAATATTTGAATCAAATGTGTGTGGCATGGATCGACATTGCCAAGCATTCGCAGTAGTTTTGAATACGCTAAATTATGCAAAATGCATGAACAAGATCCTTCCTCAATAATTTACGTCAGTCCTCCACCTGAGCACTCCCATCTAATTTTCATACGAGAATCTTCCTTTCTTTCTCGAGGTTCTCAATCTCTCCGTCGAGGTCCCCCCACTTCCTCTTTGTCGATACGTCCTCTCCTACCATACCAGAGCTTCGACCTTTTTTACAAGATTGGGCTTGCAGAGGCTGCGAGCTCAAGGTTGGGGTATGGTAGAGGAATGGAACCAGACAAGTTGACCGAATGTAGGACTGCAAGCTCGATGGTGTGCTGTAGCAAGAGCACTCCTCAATGACGTGGGCGCCACTATCGCCAGCGCCAAATGGATGCTTCTCCATAAGCGCCTTCAAGCGGCTATGGCGATTTCGCAAAGTACTGGAGCTCGTTCTTTTTCCAAGCATGAAACTTTTCAGGATGAGCGGACTCTGCGTTCGCTGCTGCAATCATGGAAACAGCAACCTTTGTCATCTGGTTCCTTCTGAACGTGATCTGGGTAGCAAATTTTGTATACAGGCCACTGTCACAGGAAACGGCAGATCCGTCAAGCCTTCGAGAAAGGAGGTTTTACCGCTGGAGCTGGAGTCAATAATCACTGATGGTATCCGGGCCAGAATTTGCTAGCCTTGACTGGTCTCCTACCACCAAAAGCTAGAGCTTCTGTGGGATTCGAATTCAGAATTTGGTGTTGTTGGTAATTTACCTGAGGAAGTGACACATGTTCACCGATATTATGCTCGAACAGCTAGTCGAGAATTTCAGGGAGAACGTGGTCACCCAAGCTATCAGCTTTGGAGCTGCTGGCATGTTTCTCGCCGATCTTTTGATGAAAGCTTTATGACCAAAACCACTGTCTCGACAACGAGGAAGAGGAAAGCAAGGAATGGGTGGGCGAAGGGGGAATTGGGTCATGACGAGGTAAGTCTGCTTCCGAACAAATATGTGATATATTGAAACCAGTTTTATGGGAATCTGAATTCGCGATAGAAGTCGGAACAGCAGACTCGATAGGTAATATGTCTGGAGTGAATTTCCTTCGTATCATATCAACAGCTCGTGAATGGACATCTGACTGATGATGTTCTTGTCACGCAAATGGAAAATCTGCGGTACATTGCAAGCTTCAGGCTCTTTCAGGTAGAAAAAACTCTGGGGTTTCCAGTGGCAACCATCATTGCGATTTCCTCACCGCTCAGTGATGGTGAGCTACCATAACTTCCGGCGAGCTAGGCGAGGTTGCAAGTCAGCCAGTCTGTGCTCTCGTGGCCAGGATGCTTTGAATAGACGCTACGCTTTTAGAAAGCGAGGCTGTCACTTGAGATATTCTAGTGCACCTTTGTTTCGCATCGTTCGAATTTATTTCACAGAGAAGTCCACTCCGAAAGTATCGTTGTTGAGTGAAAGAGTAGTTTTATGCAGAGTTTTATGATGCACAGCAAAAGGAGAAGATCTATTAGTAGCGAATGATGATGAACCATTCATTGTTTCATGAATTCTGACTAAAGTTTTGGCAGAGACCCCAGTGTAACGACGCTAATCAAAGTAACGAATCCTCCTTATATATTGACCTACATATTTCTACCGTCTGCAAAGTTGTAATCTAAAATCCACTCAGAACCTACACTCATTACGTCTTGAACAATCATACAACCGTACTTTTACTCGATATACTCCAATACCTGGCTACTTCCACTTCCTACAACCCTCAAAACCATTATCCTACCGACTGTATAACAACCCAGATTGTTACTACATAGCTACAACACCTCACTGCGCCATTCAGCCATGCATTTTTTCACTTTCAACCTCGTCATTATTGCGCTGCTAGTTAGTAGCGCAGCAGCAAGTCCAGCAGCTCTGCACCATCACCACCATGAGCCTTCCCCAACCCCTACGACCACTACGCCAAGAACCACTACTCAGCCCATGTACACTGTTGACCCGTCTCATGCAGCATGCCTGGCTGAGGCTCCCTGCCATGATGATCCTTCCTGCTGGTGCCACTGCTATGGCGGTAATACGAACGCGCTCTCCGGGCTATGCGATGGTGCGAGTCAGCCCATCGATGCAACCATGGCAGGATATCCTGAGTAGAGAAAACGCTTGTAGAGGGCTGGTCCCCAAGTTTCAATGCTTATCTCTTTTGTTCAGTTCTGAGACTATGGTATTGGCGATTTGCACTATTGAGGCCTTCAATACCTTGATCAAATATTGGATGTTCATTAGTTGCGAGATAGGTTTTAATGTGAGGGTGGTTTAGCATTTTGTCTGAATGTATTTTAGCATTGTGTCTGAAAGTATCTCGCGATCGAGTCATTCAAGTTGAACACTGAAAATGTGGTAGCGAAATTATGAGGATTATCGCCAATCTTCCACGCAGTGCGCTGAACCTCCTCCTTACATCGTCCTTGATTAGCCAGACTCGCCATCTTGATACTCTACTCGCATGTCTCCAGCGCAATGGGAAGAGCAATGAAGCCGAAACAATTTTCACAGCCAGCCTTTGTCCTCAGAAGTTTCATCTTTTTCTGTTCGCTCTGACTCATGACATCGACCCCACTTTGATGAAGAGATAATTATGACTTGCGAATGGCTATCAAGCACAACACATCTCTTTCTACAGGACCTACAAGAACGAAGGACTTCTGATTGTAAAAGTGGATTTGCACCACCCGCAGAACCTTCGTCGATGATTATCATCAACACAAAATCATTACTTTCAATATCAAGTAGACTTTCCCTCAACCGCCCGCTAGACTTGACCATTCAGATCTCTCATTATGCGTAAAAGTTATGTTTTCGCAGCTATTACCGCATTTCTCGTCACACGATTTCTATCCTCCCGTCGAAAACCTCGACGTCAGCCTCAGCCTCGTTCTCCGTCTCCGCCCAAACAACGCCACCACCACAGACAACACCAGAGGCACCATTCTTGGCACCAATCCTCTGGTCCCCATTTCCAACCTCCATTGCAGGCCCCTTCTCATCCAAGAGCGCAATATCGCCCTCGAGCTCGGTCTTTTGAGCGACCTCGACCTCGAACCTATTCTGGATATTGACCTAGTCTTTCACCTCTAATAGCCTCAAACGTACGCGGCATGGGCTAGAGCATGTGCTGTACCGTGAAAACGCTTGTGGAGCAGACGGCGATGAAAATTGCCACACTCTGGCTGTTCAGAGAAGCTTTGCTATGATATCGCTAATGAGATCTCTCTGTTCTTAAGCATTTGTTGGGGAGGCATGTGCAGGTCACTGCCCGAGTTTGGCATCTATGTTTTTGAGTCGAATTTTTTTACATGTGTCTGCTTACCAGGAGTTTGGTAAGCACAAACGGAGACATGCTATTATACTATTTTAGCTCACATCTTAGACAGTCTTTGAATGTCATGTCCGAGTGATGATAGGGCCGAGGTTTGTCAGGAAGTCAGATTTTATTTTGAGAGCTTCAATTGGTCCATTTTTTTATGTGCATGTCATATGGGTCATGAAAAGAGTTTCGGGAGCTCAAATTTCAAAGGTAGGAGAGCGAAATGAAAGCACAACGAATTCGAAAAACAGCTAGAAAATCAACTTCTTTCCATTTTCTCTAAGATCTTGACCTGCTGCTAATTCCAGGATGGTCGCTACTGATACAACAAATCATAGAGGCGATTCTACTCCTGATGCATGCGACTTGAATGAAGGACCACTCGAAACATTTCAACCGAACCATACCCAGTGTCTTGAACAGTACAAATATATTCAATCATGGGAAGAGATCCTAGGCCCTTCATGACTGGGTCCCAAATTCGGCTCCTCGAATGTTTATAAAATCTCTTCCCGGACCTCACAAGCAAGATAGAAGGAAGACACCCAAAGATCTCAGAACAATTCGGCAGCCTGAGTCGTCCAGTACGACCCACAATAATATGAAGCTCACTACAATCCTCCTCACAGCGGCCGCTGTTCTAGCCAATAATGCGGTTGCCAATCCTTTTCTCTCTTCAATCCCAGACTCAAGCTCGCGAGCCCTCCATCCGACCTCAATCTCGCCCCCAATCTCGACCTTGATATCATCCTTGACTATGATCGCCATCGAGACTTCGCTAAACACCTGATTTACCACCGCTTTCCTGGCGCCGGCCCCGTCATAAGACTCTCTATCCGCTCCGTCAACGATCTCAATCGTGCTCTCCAATTCTCCATTCACTCAAAACTCATGCCTGGGCTTCAATGCGACCTCATACGCAGTCTCACTGAATCCAAGAATGTAAGTGCCGACGACTCAATGGTTGCATTGCTATAATGTTTGTCTGGAGTGTGATGGGTGTAACTGCGATGAGTAGGCGGACCTTATCAAGACCAAATGGCTGCCTGAAAGCGCCTGTTACGATGGAAATTTAGACGAGGAGAACGGTGCGCGAGGCATGTGCAGGACACTGTCTTCTCAATTCCATTGCGCCCATGTATGTAGATTAATAAATTTGCCGAAGGCACCCTAGGCTCTCTGGAATCGCCGAGAAGACATAATTTTAAGTGTACGGAGACTTCGACTCATTTTACCATGTGCAGCATAAGGTACGTGAATTAATTTAGAATAGTGCTCTCTAGATAGGTTTACTGGGAATGTCACCGTTTCGCGATCGTCTAATGCAATGTTGACAATTTATGGCATACCCATCGATGAAGAAAATGACTCACTTCGTCGGTGGCAACTGAAGCACGGAGGTCCTTTGTGAAATCGCAATATGACACACACCGATGCTAGCGAGGCTGCAAACGCTTTTTTTATAATCATGAAATACAGCGTGACTCAGAAAAGGTTGTTTCGAGACACGAGTTGATTCACGGATTTCGAAACCTATAAATATTGACTCGACACGGTCCATATTTTCTTTGGTCCTTCAAAGTAACAATATTCAACTGCCTGACCTTCTACGAAAGCAAAGCCAACCTCATTACTCTTCCGACCTCTACCATCGATCTGCCATAGGTGACTTGTAGCCCGTGCACTCCAGCTCGCACACTCTTCGCAACTTCTACCGCTCTCCCAATCTCAACTATGCATCTACCAAATCTTCTCCTTTGACTCCTCGCCAACTTCGCCTTCCATACCGTGGCCGACCCCATCTTCAAGGGCAGTCACCAACCTACCTACGTATACGGTGGCGCTGATATACCAACGACGGAGATGTAGGGGATGGATGCTGGTATGCTTGCAAGTATTGCAAAGAATCAAATTGCTGCAACTGATACGATCCTGCACGGAGCATTAGAGGTTTCGCATGTGATAAGAAAAAGGCACACATAACACTAGTGAGGATGATAGCGGTGTATGGCGCCTGTGCTAGACGACGATTGATCTTGTTCATGAGTTCATTGGGTTGACGATCATGGAATATGGGCTTGGACTCCAGGCCCTGGAGGCTTGCGCTCCTTGTGCTGCCGAGTTTTTGGACGAAGAGACGCTGAAAGCTTAGCCTACGTAACAGAGAAGTGTATCATACCATGCAAAAAGGAAAGTCGATAATAATTGATCGAATAAGATACCTATCCTTGATCGAATCGATCGCTTGGCTCATCATCTCCCTTTCGGATCCTTCAAAGATGTCCGGCAAGTCATCGAGATCCCTTCCAAATTGTCGACCAAGAGTACCCCACCCACAAGTCCTAATACGGACTGCAATCGTACTGTGAGCACACTCATTCCCGCCCGCATACGTTCGAATTGAGAACCATGTCTTATCGAAGTCAACACCCAGCTTGCGACTGGCAACGCGGATGGCATCAGCTGTAGGCGTTTCTATATATGGACCTCCTGGTTTGTACCAACATCTTTCCACATCCTCGTTTGATAGCAGTGCATCAATTTCGGTCCAAGACTTTGCAATGGGTGGTGCTATCCCTGGCACCCTTTGACCGTCATCGCGGAATTGGTTTCATGGCTGCGGTGATGTACAATAGGAGCCGTATATGGCGAGGTAGCGGTGCTTGATAAGGTCTAGTAGAGCGGCTTGCTGGCATGTTCTCTGAATCTCAGGAGACATATTCACCGTGAAAGATTTCAGAAGTCGAGCAGTGTAGACCGATTTAGACGAAAGCTGCTACGGAAAGTCTGCGTTCGCGACTCATCATTATCATCCAGAATATGATTTTGATCACATGGTAATGCCAAGAATGCCACGATGATCTGATTTCTCCAATCTTGTGAGCTTCACAGTCCATCATGATGATCTTTGTGACAGATGAGACTCCATATTTGACACCACCACTGTCACAGGGTAAGGATCGGTTCCTACTAGATGTATGAGCGCAAGTTGCGAAGACATTGCCGCCATCGAAACCATGAGGCGTGTTCCGTCGTTGATGCGTAGGGAAACCTTCAAAAGCGTTCAGAATCCCAGAGATAGGCCTGTCACCCACATCTTGATCACCATTTCGCTTTAGCTACTGAGAAAAAAATTTCTCTTCCTACAATTGTGGGCGCCAGTGACCACCGTTTCCCTTGACGCTCTCTTACCACAGAGGAATAGAGTTATCATCTTTTCCAATCTCATCTTCACACTAAGCCATCTCGACTTCCAACCCCCGATATTGTACCTCCAGACTCTTCTTACCCTTTTCATCTCCCTCAATCTTCGTAGGCTTCGCCACATAAACACCAATCCAACACTCACCTCTTCCTCTTCAAAAACCCACGTGACCTCCCTCAACGGTCTTCTCTCCATTCCTTCAATCAGGTAAACCCACAGTGTACTCGTGCGTTTACCGTCCACGATTTCTCGTTCCATTTCTACAGTCACTATGTTGCTATTAGAAATCTGCGATCACAAAACGTCGACGAATATTTGTTCACATCTAAGCGAAGACCAGGTCAATGCAGCGCAGAGTACTTACCCTCCTTACTTTACATGGGCAACAAGCTCCAATCAGCCCACCTATCACATACTACGGTACTCACGTGTGGACTACCGTGAGTGAATTCAATTCCAGTCTTAACCCATCTCCTGCGATCCTTGCCTCCAGCAGTTCTACTCTCCCCAGGTAGGATAAAACACAAACCACCCTACGCCATCACTCCGTCAGTACCTTGTATCGTTCATGAACATGGAATTCCAAGCAAGTCTCGAACAAGAATGAAACACATTCATCGTCCATGAAGCCATCATTATTCCTCACAAACATGAACTCCCAACCACCTCTCACCCCACACCGTAAACCCTCCACGGTCGAGAACATCTCAGGAAACCCAATTACCTGATCAAACAACGTCTTCCACTCCGCCCCCACCGTCACCCTCGCTCTCCTAAACTTCCCCAAAGCCCCAACCCGATACAAAATCGGTGCGTCAAACGAGTCCAGCGCAGGTGGTTTCCGCCACACATGCGTGCCCGGTGTGGCCGTGACCGTAAAAGATGAGGCTGGGAGTGGGGACGGGATGGGGTTTTGATACGGGGATTGGTTGATGAAATGGTAAGCCATCTATGAGGATGAGAGGTAATTTTAATTCTACTTGCTGTTTACTTGGTGAAATTGGGTTTCATGGATGGCAAGGATGAGTTTCGTTTTGGTCGGATACCAAGAAAAGATGCATGCATTTTACACGCTAAAGGGTGCAATTCCACGCTAGTAGGCGCACAACACAACCACTGGACTTTCGTCGTTGAGCATGCGATGACGATAACAGGCTCGATTAGATTAGACTATCATCTCATCCGCTCGACAGCTTTTAGCATTGGTAGTAGTGTAGACGCTGGGATTTAAGAAGCGTTTGATTTGGGGCAATAACGAGAGAGCTGACGGTATAGACGTACTGTCGATACATCTAGATGTACCTCCTGAGGAGTTACAGTCATGCATGCCAATGCTTTCAATGCCAACCATTACCGTAGAACTGTATACACATAAACGAAGCAAGTCTTTCACCATATCTCAGTACAAGGGTTGCGGTTGCTGAATCGCCGCTTCCCCGTCCACCTTGCCCGTTCTCTCTACTCCCTGACCCTCCCCGTTCACACCTTCCTTTCCTTCTCCGGCCCCCTTCTCCACCCCAAATCCCAGCCTCGGTATCCCCTTCGCCGCTATCATCCTCACACTCCTTCGATCCCTCGTGATCCCATCCGGCCTGAGTAAATACCCCTCCGCATCCCTGACCCCTTCCCCCCTCTTATGCCTCCTCCCTTCCGGAATATGGGTGGCAAACCTCACACTCCTTCTGTCAATCTTGCCATCATTGCGAATTAGCTGACCGTCAGGCGCCCGAGTGGGTCGCCTATGACGAATGCTGCCGGCAGTACCGTTGCTAGTCGAGCGTGGCTCGGACGTATTGGCGACATCGAGGGAGGCGTTCGGTGTGGCGACGGTGGTACCGTCGGAGTGAGTGGTTTTGCGGCGTTTGCGTGATTTAGGGTCGCTAGGCTCTGGTGCGTCAGGCCTGTCTGGCTTATCCCATGGCGGAGGAGAGTGTCGGACAGAGGAGCTGGCACGGCGGGACTGGCGGTTTTGGGTTGTGGCAATCACCTGGGCTGGAGGCGCTGGGTGTGCCCTGGTAATGGTGATGGAGTCGGCGTTGGAAGTAGGAGGTTGTTGGGCTTTTGTCTTTGGGATGACAAGGTCATATTCAGAGGTGTATTGTGAAGGTTCTGTTGGATGGGCAATCTGGGCGGAAGCTGCGGTTTTGAGATCATCCAGCAATGTCGGTATGGGCGTTTCGTGGCCGCCTTCCACCGGATCGAATGCCCGTTGCAGTATCGGTGGAGGTCCCATATAGGGGTTGGTGATGTTTGGAGTCGGTGTAGATCTACTATCCGCTGTGTCAGGAGTTTTCGTGTGTATTTGTGGATATTGCACATAGGTGGCGGAATTATTTGCCCATGACTCCGAGCCATTTGGATCTGTGTTTCGAGGCGTCGTGGCTAGCTTGGGAGGAGTTAAGGATTTGGCCTTAGAAGCCGGTGAGGATCTTTGGAAGCTTGGACCACTTTCTTCCATTCGGTCTGGTCCTCGATGTGGCTGTTCTTGTCTCATCTCAGGCAGTCTACCAGTAGACAGGGCAGATGGAGATTTCCTTGGCAGCTTTTTGCTAGAGGCTACCTCATTGGCGAAAGCGTTCAGACTCGGTACTGGAATATCATTGCGTGACGTATGTTGTGACGTTGACCGAATAGCTGCACTGATACTTGACACATGCAAGTCAAGAGCTGGAGTCTCAGGTCTCTGCTGCTTGGCCTCTTCCATACGCTTCAGCCTCTGTTGCATCATCTGGATCTCAAACTTGACCGTCTCGATCTCGCCCACCCTGCCATTGACTTTCGAAACATTCTCTGTCAATAGATTGATCTCTGGGGAAAAGTCCTTGTTGACTTGAACTTGGATACTGCCGAGAGAAGTCTTGATCGACGCTATGTCCTCTTGTAGCAGGTAAATCTGCGAGTAGAGTCGGTCAAGGTCCTTGCGATGTTCTTCAAAGCTATCAGTAGGCGCGGAGTGGGGCATGATCTCTCCGGCGTCGCTGCTATCATCAAAAGGGCCTGTCGTCGGCTTGGGTAGACTGGAAGGTAATTCGGTCGTAATTTCTTTCGTCCAGGGAGTAGCAGTTGCATTGCTTGATGCAGTAGTACTTCGGAACGAGGCAGATTTTGATCCATTGGTCTTGGAAACAGTAGCCGCCATTGATGACGGAGTCAATATCCCGAATGAGGTAGACTGCATTCCATTCGTTTTCGAAGGAGTACCACCCATTGATGAAGGAGTGCTTCGTCGAACCGAAGTAGATCGTACATAACTAGCTTTGGAGACAGCGAAACCTACCGTGGACGGCGTTGTGTCTCCATTTGGTGCGATTCGAGCGTCAACAATTGCTGAAGTGGCAATCGATTTCATGACCATTCTCGTGAGCTTGAGGAAGCTACGTCCCCTGTGGTGCCATGTCAGCTCAAAATAGAAGGAACGACCTGCAAACGCCAACTCGATGTATTTCTGCAAGAAGGGCAAGCAAGAGTGACTAAAAACACGAATAGCCTCATATATGCAACGTATCAGGCATCAGGCTCCAAGGAATAGATAGCTAAATCGAAATAACTCACATCAGCTTCCCCCTCTTCGAGTGCGGCGCCTCGACACACTTGACACCCACCGCCGCTTTGCACTCGTTACACCTAAGTGGACAAACCACGCACCCCTCCAATTGCGAATTAGGAGCTCCAGGCCTCTTCTGCTCTACCTGCTCTAGCCCCGGATGGGAGAAATAGCTTGCATTTTCGTAGGTCGAATAGGAAGTTGACACTTCCGTGAATGAATTCGAAGAGATGCAGAGGATCGTACTGCAGGTGATGCAGCTTAGGGAGATGAGCTCTTGAGTTGCCATGACGCGCTTTAGTCTTGGTGACGCGCCGTAGATGGTGACAACCTAGCAAATATAGATATGAGAAGAAACAGAAGATGTAATTATGGGCGAGATCCCATTCTCAACGTCTATGATAAATTCTTCAGGCAGTCCGCGGGGTCCGTTGTGGCTTCCAGCACAAATTAAAACTAGCCTGTACGCGTTGAACAAATTTAGCCACCTATGTTAATTCGAGGCTAAGATCAGTAAATATATAGGCCTTGGCAGGCGCGCAAATGTGTTATGTCGACACACTATACCCCTCTGCCCACCGCTAAAAGAACGAGGTAGCTTTGTACTTTTCCTCTACAAGACAGGTTGGGGGAACAGAACGATTTTGCTACTGTTGGTTGCAGAGAACTTCTTCACACAATGACCAGATACGTTACAATGCAGAAGCGTAGGACTATGTACATTGAAAATGTTCCGTGTGCCTATTGCACCTTATGCTCTAATTCAGCCATGAATCTCTCTGATAGATTCAACAGTCGGGCTGTAGCAGAGCTGGCCATGCACTAAGCCCCGAATGCCGACAGGCTTATCTCCCTTCAACCCCCTTTGATTCTCCGCCTAGTGAAATCCTCATGGAAGACCTGATCTCTAGTAACCTCCTTCATCTTTACTAGACCCCTTCGGAGAACCATCCACCCATTGAGACCCTTTATTCAAATTGATCCTTGGAGCAAGCCTGCGAATATTGTACGCAAGAATGTCATCGCCTCCTGCATGCTTTGTCGTGATTCTGGCTGGTTACCAGAAAATGTTCACGTAGACCACCATTTGAAGCCTTGCTTATTTGGGTTTTTGCATGGAAGATCGTGACCCATATCAACTGTAATTAGGCTGCTTGACGCCTGCTCATTCAATGATGCCGTTGTCGAGAGCATGCTTGATAGCAGGGTAAACAGCATTCGCGAATTGGCTCTTCCTCGCTAAGACATACTCCAGCGTGATTCCTTCAGCATTGCCGAAGATTGCCTGGGTATCGCCCAAAGCCTTAAATACCGAGTTCCAGCCATGCACAGCGTACGACCCGCGCCAATCCATTGGTGGTGTCTCTGTTGAAGACTGGCATATAATGCTCATCTCCGTCGAATTTCGCGACATACTCGGTGAGATCCTGAGTCACGTTGTTAAGGATGATAGGTACTTTCTCGATCTTTTTCTCTTGCCCCTCAATATAGATCGTGTCTTCGATGGTATAAAACTCTCTGACCTCAAAACGCTCCCACCCCATACGACAAAAAGTCTCTCGTGAAAGCAGCAGCGCCTGCTCTCCATCATCGCGGCCAGAGAAGTCTCGGACCAGCCAAGTCAGCAGGTCGTGAGAGTGCATGGTCCACTTGCCATTGAAAATGCTGTCTTGGAGAAGTGTGAATGCGGTCATCAAATCGGCCTCGGGAGCCGACATCATCACAGCATTGATTGCTTTTCTGTCGACTTGTTCACCCAGCACAGTCTTGAATCCGGACTGCCGCAGGGGTGCAAGGTCCTTCACAACGTATGAGTCGTGATCGAGGTAGATCCCACCATATTCTTTGAGCACTAGAGTGCGAGCGAAGTCAGACCTATGAGCGATTGCCACGAGTGGCTGGCCATCTGCAGTCTCTGTGGGCGCTGGCGTATGTTTGAAGACGAGGCTTGGTAGACTCGCAAGCGCGCGAGCATATGAATTGGTCTCGTTGTCGATATCGGCTTCGATATCCTGGTCTGGGATGCCGGTGTGAATATAAAGAAAGTCTGGTTTCATATGATAATACGCAGAGTACATAGCTACGAACATGCGAAAGGTAAGGCCCAGATTTGACGGGCCATCCTGAACTGTCGGATGTACGAAATGAACTATGTTTGGGATGATTGAATTTCCAGCGTAGTAGCCCCGAATAATGTCTGGTGCAATAACAACGTTGAAGCAACGATGAAACCCGCAATAGCGGGTATGTACAATCTAGGATTCAGATTGAGTCTTGCCATTTTGGGCTGGGATGTTCAAGGATAAAAGCGATTTGATGGCCGGCCATCAACATGTAGGTAGCAAGTGAGGACAGCTCAATCAAAAGATCCAAGGAAATGTACATATGCTGGGCGATGAGTAGTTCTAAGGAGGCTAGAACGTGGGGTGTCCAAAACAAAGAGTTGCAGGAGGCTCACACTTTGGATTCGACAGCTCTAATGATTTACATTGGGAGCGGTACTTCGCTCTCGTCTGTGGCACAGTAACATAGAAGCAGATGGGAAATCGAGCGTGGGCGAAGAAGTTTGGATGAAGCCTAAACTCCAGCCAAGTCCGGCCCCAACCCGGACAGTTGACCATATCCCACTCCAACCATGCCTTTCGCTTTCACACTACCCACCACTTCGAATCTCTCATTCTTCACATTTGTAAGTAGTACTACCCATCCCTCCCTGACATTGACGGCTTCGACTCTACGCGGTGTGCTCAAGAATGTGCTCAAGAGGCACAAACGGCTGGCCCCACGGGCCAGGGCAGCTAACTTGAGTACGGTGCTGTCAGCTCTTGACGAATATCTCCCATACCTCTTAGCATTGGATGCGGCTCTGAGTGGTAGGGCGGTCAATGGCGAAGAGGTGGATGTGGCTCTCAGGAAAGAGATCGAGGTCGAATGGCGGACTTCACTGGCTGCTACCATTTCGGGGCGAGAATCTCCGCGTATAAAGGGCAAAGGGTTGGACTACGAGATCTCATTCACTCTACATACTCTAGCCTGCGTCCATTCCATCCAGGCGCGAGCCCAGCTGCTGTTGCTCTACGCCGCCGCTACTCCCACAGATGAGCAGAGAATCGCAATCATTACGACAGCTACCAGGGACCTCCTCCAAGCCAACTCAGTCCATGCCTACCTCTCCTCTCGCTCAGCCGAGACAGATGCCTCTTCCGCCGTCGTCGAAACCCTCTCCCAGACTCAAGGTGGCCTCGCAGCGCTCGCACTCGCTGAAGCTACACTGCTGGCTGTGCTCAAAGATGATCCTTACCCAGCCGTTGTCGCTCAGGACAGAAATAAAAACGACAAGGACTGGATGATCAAGCCGCCTGAAATACCGAAAGTGCGAGCTCATCTATTTGCGCGGTTATGTTTAGGGGCAGCCGAACATGCTGCAAAGGCGGAGGCGATGCTGAGTGCTCCTGGTCGAGTGGATGAGGCGCTGATGAAGTATGTCAACGATGTGAGAAAGACAGCGAGGGCAAAGGCATGCAGGCTGTTTGGTATACATGCTGAGCTCGAGGGCGAGACAGGGCTGGGTATTTCATGGCTCGTTGGAGGAAAGAAGCAATTGGGCTTTGCAGTCGATGATGGGGGCTCCAAAATGAAGGGGCTGGCTAAATTCAAGAAAGACTGGACGGAGAGAAGGGAGGACAAGAAGATAGAGACAGGAGGTGAATGGGGTAGTGATGCTGGGCGGCTGGAGGAGCTGAGGGTCATTGAGATGCTGGAGGCGAAGTGGGATAAGATGAACGACACCGTAGGTCTGTGGCTTTCCGTTCACCTATCAGAGCTGACGAACGAGCAGATCAACACCCAGTTGATACCTCCATCCGATCCACTTGTGGCCAGCATGCCATCCGGACGAGACATGTATACCGCGAAGCCTTTTATACCACCAGCTTTGGACGAAGATACATTGGCACGCATGCGAGCGCCTCCCGATCGAGAAGGTATAACGGGTGATGGTGATGACCGTAGCAGCGATGAGGGCGAAAGGCCGCAGCAGAGCGGCCTTCCTGGGGCTTTCCCTGGCTCTTCGGCCACGCCATCAAATGATCACTCATACTATTAATGAATCGATACCCATCTTTATATTGAAACTCATGAGCGGTCTTTCTCGGTATTTGTATGCCCATATGATATCTCAATGGAACCTCGCGACCCTGTGTAACTCCGTGTAAATATGCGCTGTTTGTACAGAGCTGTTAGGCCACCCTTTCTTCTACCCGTGAGCAACCTCTTGGTTCCCCTTAGCTCGACCACGCCAATTGACATCTTGCTCCTCTATTCCTTCGGCACGTAGTTCTGCTGCTCAAACAAATATCCTCTAATTTTGGCATCCTTTAGCGCCTCGAAGTATCGTTCTGTCTATCCATCAGCTCAAAGCCCCATTGCATCCGCATGTTCTTCTCTAATTCTACTCCCTCCAAATTTCTCTCATGGATCACCCAAACATACCTCTCAGAGCCCCACACTTCTCCAAATGATTGACCCCGTTCTTGTAGTAGCATTTGCCCAGCTCCTCCCGTATCAGCCTCGCCATCATGCTTTTTACCCATTGCTCGCGTATGATCGCATCTTGTGCCGCCTTCAAGGCTGCGGTATCGGAGTAGTCGACGCCGTCGAAAGTTGGCGGGACTTTGGGCTTTTTGGCGAGGAAGAGGGGGGATTCGGGGGTGGGCATTTTTAGAATTGTTGGTCGTGGCGGTATAGGGAAAAGGACAAGTCAGGCCAAGGGGTGTGACCAGTATGGAGGGAAGCTGGGGAGCTTGTTCAATTGTGCAAGTAGAAGGAAGCTTTGGGCTTGTAAGGTGGGCTTGTGGTTGTGTCGCATAGCAACATTGAGTGATAGTATTAAGAGATGTTGTCGATTTAACAATGACGATTTGCTGATGGCAAGCTTCGTGCCTCGGCCTATTAGAAAAACACCTCACATCATTCACACCTCTCTGCGTCTTTGGTATCCACGCAATATGTCGTTCCTCGGTGGCGCGGAGTGCTCGACCGCGGGGAACCCTCTCAGCCAGTTCACAAAGCATGTACAAGATGACAAGTCGTTACAACGCGACAGGCTGGTGGGCTCGGGCCCAGGAGGCTTACAGGAAAGCTTCCGGAGTCTGCAGAATGGGGGAGGTCAAGATGAGGTATGTCGGCGTCAGGCTTTGCGCATACTTCTACTCCGAGCCAGATGCATACAGGATCCATAGCTTACTGGGTACTGCAGATGGTGCAGAATTTCCTACACCAAAGTGGCCAATTACCGCAAGATATGCCACAGCCGTTCGCTATGGAGCAAATGCGGAGGAATCTCGATGGCTACCGAACGACATCCCCCCGGATACACTCCCCTGGATGGGCAGCGGAGTTTGATCCTGGAGAGCAGGCACGTATGGAGGCTGGATTTCAGGCGCCGAAGGCTGGAGGTTCTGTCCCCGCAGGATTCACACCAGCGGAGTTTCAGCGATTTCAGCAGATTGAAAGGAACAGCTCAGCGAGAGTAGCAAGCCCAACATCACACACGCCACTTTGCATGAACGGATATCAGAGACCGATGGGCATGGGGTATGGCATGAACATGGGCATGAGCGCATTTCAAAGACCGATGGGCATGCAGAGACAGCCATTAGAACAACAAGTGAATGGCAAGGGCAAAGCGCGGATGACAGAGCTAGACGATAAAAATTGGGAACAACAATTTGCAGAGATGGACGCAGCAACACAACGAGAGCTCGACGCGGAAGCGAACGCAGCAATGGAGCGTGAAATGAATGACATGGATAGGTCAGTCCTCTACGAAACCAATGAGTTTGGCGACTTCGAGAGCGTTTGGCGAGGGATACAAGCTGAGACCGCGGCCAATAGATCTATGCTTGATGACGAGCAACTCGGGATGCATATGGGCTCCGAAGTACCTTTACGCGACTCTGACGCCTGGGACAATTTCGACAGCCAGTTCCACGACAGCTTTCGAGATCCACAACTTGGCAACTATCTCTTCGAAGAAGACAACCCGTTTACAGCGACGGGCAAAGACCCATTTGACGAAGGAATGACGATAATGAGAGAAGGCGGCAACCTCTCCCTCGCCGCCCTCGCCTTCGAAGCCGCTGTTCAGCAAAACCCAGAACACGTAGAAGCCTGGACAGCACTAGGAAGTGCACAAGCTCAAAACGAAAAAGAATCACCCGCCATCCGCGCTCTCGAACAAGCCCTCAAACTCGATCCTACGGATCTCTCCGCCCTCATGGGCTTGGCTATCTCCTACACGAACGAAGGCTACGACTCCACCGCCTACCGAACACTCGAGCGCTGGCTTTCCACGAAATATCCACAAATCATATCTCCTGATGACTTAGCATCAGACAGCGACCTCGGCTTCACAGACCGGCATCTCCTCCACGACAAAGTAACCTCCCTCTTCATCCGTGCCGCCCAGCTCTCCCCAGACGGCGAGCATATGGACCCAGACGTACAAGTTGGACTCGGCGTGCTCTTCTACGGCGCAGAAGAGTATGCGAAAGCAGTCGACTGCTTCGAGGCTGCGCTCACATCTACAGAGTCTGGCACAACTAACGAACCTCATCAAGCGCACCTGCTGTGGAATAGACTGGGTGCTACATTAGCAAACAGCGGCCGCAGCGAAGAGGCTATCGCCGCCTACGAGAAAGCGCTGACGTTAAATCCCAACTTCGTCCGCGCACGTTACAATCTTGGTGTCTCATGCATCAACATCGGGGTTTATTCCCATGCTGCTCAACACCTGCTCGGTGCACTGAGCATGCATCGCGTTGTCGAGAGGGAGGGTATGCAGCGGGTGAAGGAAGTCATTGGCGAGGTACCAGGCGATTCCAGCATGAATGATGCGGAGGTTGAGCGGATTGTGGGGATGAATCAGAGTACGAATTTGTTGGAAACGCTGAGAAGAGTTTTTGGGAGTATGGGAAGGAGAGATCTCAGTGAGAAGGTGGAGTTTGGGATGGATATTGAACAATTTAGGGGGGAGTTCGATTTCTGATAAGGTGTCACATATCAGAACATTGAGCGAACGTCTTGCATAGGCCATGCATAGCAGGTCAGAATTGTACAGATGGATCTGTGGGTCTAGATTCAGGATCTTCGGGAATTCTCCAAGAGGTTTGTGCTCTAGCAGTGGCAATGCTGCTGCTGGCTACAAAAGTATAGAAACAATTCACGCCAGCTGTGGTCCTAGTTTCCATCCGCGCCCGGTTCCGGCTGTGGCTACTATGCTTCGTGTGGTGAGCTCAGCTACCAAGAGAGGCATGTAAAGAGCCTTCCGATCCAAGAAGTATTACCAGAAGTCGTCATTGTGCACACCACCCTCGAAAGACGAAGACCGCTCAAGTCCGCGACGCCAAAGATGGTTCACTCCAACTACCCGGCGGAAAGATAGCCCTGACCCTAAGGCCCACCGGAGCCGACACAAGCAATTGATTGTTTACCAATTGAGGTCTTCAGGATGAAGCGCAAGGCTGAAGATGAAGCTGACCCGGAGTCTTCACAAGGCGAGTGCTTTCAAGGCAATTCCGTCCTTGTCGATCCTTGCTATCCCGTGTTTTGGGAGTAAAGAGGAAGTCTTGTTTGGAATGGTTTGGGAATCGTCGTACCAGGGACTGTATGAAACAATGAATGCTAACTCCAATTGAAAAACAGACTCTAAGCGCCGAGCAACGGGCCCGGAAGAGCGATTCCGTGAAGGCCTTTTCGGCCCAGATATACTAGAGGACTACAGAAAGACCTATACTACCTCCGAGCCATACCATCACGGCGTGATTTCGAACCTCATCTCGCCAACTCTTCTTCGCAGCGTGCGATCCGAAATTCAGAAACTCTCCTTTACCCCAAAAGAGACAGACATCTACAAGATCCACCAGTCTGGAGACCTTGCAAATCTTGATGGCTTGGATGACGCCTCCCTCAAGCTTTTGCCTTCATTGCTCACACTCCGCGATGCCATGTACTCGTCGGCATTTCGGGAATACCTTTCGACCATTACCGGCTCTGGACCTCTCTCGGGAAAGACAACGGATATGGCGATCAATGTCTACACGCCTGGCTGCCACCTGCTATGCCATGACGATGTCATTGGAAGTAGGAGAGTCAGCTACATTCTCTACTTGACAGATCCAGATAAGCCATGGCAGAAAGAGTGGGGTGGGGCATTGCGACTGTATCCGACGCAGACACATACTGAAGAGGATGGAAAAGTGACCAAGATACTCAGTCCGGACTATAGCGTGTCCATACCGCCAGCGTTCAATCAATTGAGCTTCTTCGCAGTGCAGCCAGGCGAGAGCTTTCACGATGTGGAGGAAGTATATGCCGGAACGGAAGCCGAAGGGAGAGAAAAGGATGATGCAAGAGTAAGGATGGCAATTAGTGGCTGGTATCACATACCACAGGAGGGAGAAGAGGGCCATGTAGAGGGCCTGGAGGACAAGTTTGCAAAAAAAAGCAGTCTTATGCAACTACAGGGTAAACCCGACGACTACGATCTTCCAAAGCCGAACCCGAAAGTCTTCACTCCAGGTGGAGCAGAAAATGGCGACAACACAGAGGACCCATCGCTTTCAGAGGAGGACTTCAATCTGTTGCTCAAGTATCTCGCGCCCACATATCTCACTCCTGACACTGTTAATTCCGTTGCGGAAATCTTTGGTGAGGAGTGTTCGCTATGCCTCGAAAACTTTCTCTCTCCTATATTTGCAGAGTCTATTCGCCACTACATTCAAACCCAGGAGTCTCAGATCCTTCCCGACAATTCTGCAAAAATTGACGAGACCGCTGGATGGACAGTCGCACGACCTCCGCACAAGCATCGCTTCCTCTTCCAGGAGGCCAATTTTTCGGAGAAGGAGATGTCCCCTCTCCAAGATCTCTTGCAGAATCTCTTTCCTTCTTCCGCCTTCCAAAAATGGCTTGCTCTCCTGACAGGACACCAAATAGCGTCACACAATTTGATTGCTCGCCGCTTCCGGCGCGGGCAAGACTACACACTCGCAACGAGGTTCGATGAAGATAGTCCGAGGGTTGAGCTGTGTCTTGGGGTCACTCCCACACCAGGGTGGGGTGGCGATGAAGCTGCGGGCCCAGAAGACATCACCAAGGGAGAGAGTGGCACCAGTGACAAAAAGGATGCGAAAGAAAATGATCCTGCGACAGAAGATCCTGGTGTAGGAGGCTATCTTGCCTACATGGCTGGCGACGACGACGACGACCATTCCGTAGACGATGGGGTTGGTAGCGATCACGGAGTGGAAGTCCCCCTCGACATGAGCACTGGAGCACGATCCACAAAGGCTACCAATCCCCAAAAGGCGAAGCAGGATCCAGCTATATACCAAGCCAGCGGTGACAACGAGGATGACGGTGTTCTCTTCAGCATGCCCGCTGGCTGGAATCGTCTGGGCATTGTTCTCCGAGATAAGGGTACGATGCGCTTTGTCAAATATGTCAGCCGAATGGCTAAAGGGGATAGATGGGACCTGGTGGGAGATTTTGGTATCATTGAGGGCAGTGATTCTGACGAGGAGGGCGACGAGGGTGTCGTAGGGGGTTTGAACGTAGGCAATGACGCTGACGAGGACGACGACGAGGGTGTCGTAGCGGGGTGGAAAGTGATTAATGGTGCTGACAGTAATGCAACCACCTCAATTGAAGAGGCTAATGATGACGACGACGACGACGACGACAATGGTGAAGACGAAAAGAGCAGTGATGATACCGACGACTGAATGAATGATGCAAACGACGCGCATCAGCTGAACACGAGCCCTTTAACCTTGTAGAACTCGCATTGGACAGATATGCAATGTTCCGTGGGCAACTTCATGTAGGATTTGTAGTTTTGCGGTGTTCAGTAAGGTATATTACAGCCTTCGGACGAAGCTTGCCCTCGATTACTTCACTTTCGACGGCAATTTCCTCGCGGGGTAGATACAGTATAAACCGGCTTCAGGCAGCCATTGGGAAATTGCAAACTGTTACACGACTGGAACAACATCAATCAACCAAGCACTCTTCAAGGACTTGCTTTAGCTACCTCCGGCCACCCGGCTGTCGTGAGCTCTCCCAATTGATACCCTCTCAATTGAATTGAAAGACCAAACACTACATTTCGTCACCATACTCCTGTCCATAGCACTATTGAGAATACTCTCCTCGGTTCCCCCAAAAACCGGGCAGTCGCCTTTTGTGGGATTTACCCCATCGGCTTTGGCAGATCAGTTTGTATACTTTTGCAACACAACCTGCCAAGTACTGATTCAACTAGCAGCTTGAAGCCTACTTGTCTCGTCGATGCGCTCACCCCTGTACCTTTCAAGGCGACGTCTTGTACGCAGCTTGAAGCCCTTTGCCTGGTCGAATCTTCCTCATGATATCCTCTACATCGTAAGACTAAATTTTGAGCTTTTATATCTCACCCCGTGATGAGATCTGTGCCTCAAGTCGTATATTGGGAGCACTAGCTCACTAACAACTCCCCATAATGTTGTACATGTCTCAATGCTTGCTTCCCACCCTGAAATAACGCTGACTCGGGATTGTCCCATAGATCATTGACCAATCAACTCGAGCCGATCAAATTGTGTGGTCTCACACATGTCATGCCTTCCGATGGTATGCAACCAAAATAATCTGGAAGGATCTATATATCAACGGTCCAGGAAAGATTGTTTCACTGCTTCAAGTGGGGGACACATGGCAAACGGCAGCTGACTATGGGTCGCATGTCCTGAATCTCTATATTGACACTCGATTGATTTCCAACATCATGGCAGCGCCCGGCCACGAATATCTGGAGGAAGCAACGCCATCATTGCTGGCTTTACTACCGAATCTCATCAACTTGACATTCGAAGGGCCTCTCTACCATGATCAGTTCACCAATATTCTGCAAGTTCATGGCCTGAAAAGGCTCAATATCAGAGGTGATGATCAGAACCTCAGGCTTGGAAGCCCGGATTGGATGGAGTTCTATACAAACTTAATCTTGAACTTCTTGGCGCTTGCGAGTCTCGGATCGCTCCAGTCGCTAAAGATTGGTCGATTGATGGCAATCGAAGCTTATGGCCTGGCATATGCACTCCCAAAACTTCCACTGGTTAATTTAGAAGTGAGCTCGAGCATTTGGGTTCGCCGAGCAGACCCACGCTACCATATTCTAGGCAGCGAGCAAGGGATCTCACCAATCGTCTCCCTCGTTGCGATGTTGGCGCCTATACTTCGAAAGATGTCAGACCATCTCGATCCCAAAACAGCAGCTCTCCAACATGGCTTCCCCCCAACTCTGAAGACGCTCGTTCTCGCGGATCGTTACCATGACATGCGCACTTCCATCGTACTTGCCAGCAACGAATATATGATGCCCAAGCTACTGGAGGGCGCCACTGAGGCTTGCGAGGGATTGCAAAAACTCGAAATCTCATTCAGGTCTAACCCGGATGGTTGCTTGTTTATGGAAGTGCCTGTGTGCTCTCATGGGCGTAGCAATAAGTGGTGCGCGTATGCTTTGGGAAATTGGAAAGGGCAATGGGAGCTAGACTTGTGCAAAGACACCGTCGACAAAGGGGAATGGGAGAATCCTTTCGCAGAGCCCGCGATCGATGAGAGTCGGCGGGCGTTGAAACTTTGGGGATCGAGGACCTTTAGATTTACGAGGATTGAGGGAGATCAGCCACTGTACCCGATCATACAAAAACGCGAGAAGCTGGAAGCATCAAACGCTGGAGGACTGACGCGATGACCGTTGCAGGGCTAGATTCGGGGAAGGTGAAGTGAAGCAACAACAGCAACTCTGCTACGGCTTATAGACGGTTCATCGGCTGTTTCAGCCTTGTAATTCCATATGTTCCAAGTCCATTTTGATCCCTGACCAATCCTAGGCTCGTTTCGCTAAGCTTTGTTTCCAAATGGCCATCAAGAATTGCATGATAAAATAATGGAAACCCCGTTTACGGTGATATACACGTCAGGTATACAATGTCAACATTTTCCACTCCCCAAGTGATGGAACATGGAATACCGATGTCGGAGCGATAAAGCAGCAACTGGATGTCAAACCTTGAGACACATTACAGAACAACACCTTACCATTCATCAACACCCTCACTCGTCCCCATATGTACCGTTCGTGCTATTGATCTTCCCACATCACTGCCAACATGAAAGAGATTGGAAGTAAGTCAGTATGGCAAACTTCAGTTCCTCCATCTGGCAAAATTACCACGAGACGTAGTCTACCACATAATTGAGCCATCAGACCTCGCAACACAGATCAAATTGGTCCAGCACCAGCTGGGAGTTCTCCCCATACGCCTCATCTCTCATGTTGCGGCATTTCCATATCACCAACATCGCCCGAGCTCCATCTCACATCCTATATCTAGTGCATTACAAGGGCGACTATCGAGAATTCTCAACACACAACGAGCAAAATCCGCCCGAAGGACTAGCACGCATATTCCAAATTGGACCGGACAATATTGCGAGATGCGCGCCTCAAATGTTTCCAGGCCGAGAATGCGTCCGAATGGGTATTCGCACTTCGGCTGCTCGGTCTTGCGATCATGTGAGGTATCTGACCATCGATAATCGAAAGCAGCCAGGCTCGCAGGCAGATTTGAGTGACACGATGGGAACCATCTGGGGTATACTCACGGGGCTTCTAACAGTTTGTTATGACGGACAGCTGTATCAACCTACTCTGCAGAAATTTGCGAATTTTTACTTCGCTGACGGAGTTGGATATCCGACGTGACTTGAATTACTAGTATAGCACTACGGAGCTGCCTGATGCACATCTGATCATAGATTTTGCGCCACTAGTTCAGTTGCAGAATCTTCGCTCGCTGAAGATTGGACGCTTGATACAATAAGAGTCAGAAGGATTGGCGAGGAATGTGGCAAACCTCCCCTTCTTGGAAGATCTCAAGGTGCAATGCTGCCCGTTGGAGTACCTGGCAACTGGCGTAGATGGTGAGATGAGTTTCTACGACTCGGTAAGGGACATCTCGCCGCTCATTCCCTTCCTTGAATGCCTTCAAACTACCGCTTCAACCGTCTGTAGCGATGGAAGCTCGCTGGTTTTGCCGAAGACGCTGGAGTTTTCTTTTGTTCAGGACGTTTTTGTCGGGCGAGAGTTCCCTTGGTGTTCGACATTTTAGCCAAGGCGGTAGAACGGTGTGAGAATCTTATCGAGCTAGTGGTCAGCTTCGGCACGATGAAGAGTGAGTCCAACGTTGAAAGTCGAGTGTGGAGAGGGTTCGGATTGGCGCTGGCTGAAACCTGTCGCGTATGGTTGGAACCGGATTGGTTCTGAGAAGACGCTCGCGATGATTAAGGAACTGATTACTTAGCTCTGGGTAAATAATTCTTCATGCATGTCATCTCCAGTCGAGCCTCCCAAGTAAAATGTGAGATCTAAGGTTGCCTTTGGGATGACATGAATAGAGAACGAGTGCTGAATGATGCAGTGTGTCTGTCCCACGCGCCTAATAAACATGTTGTGAAGATTTAGAGGAAAAGGAATCCGCGTTTTTACCATCTCTATCGGAAGCTTCTATCAGGCAGCGAATTGTATGTTAGTCTCAGACGGCTAGATTCAGATATTCTTTCAATTTATATAGCACATTAGAGTAGAAACCAAGGTCGTATTACTAGAGCTTCACTGTACCCCGAAGCCTGATGCGAGCGGACTGGTAGACCTTCCTATGGGTAGAGGCCTCCTTGTTGTGCTCCGAGCGATTTGGCTAAATGATGATATTGAAGCGAATATTTTCAGGAAGCCTCGACCATATCACGCCGTCCAGCTATTACCATTGGGCAGAATCCCGATGCCAGAGGTTGTATTGTCTTGGGTAAGGAGGACCGACAGATTGTATTTCTAGATAGCTTCGCATGCACGAAACATAATTACTAACTTCTTAATCGCGATCTAATCCACTCCATGGGACTACGGCCCAGTTGATGGTGTAAATACTAAAGCCCCCTCGAATTCATTCATTGTTTTGCTTCCAGAACTTCAAGGTTCTGCAGCCCACCGCCAATACAGCCTGGCTCTCTACGAAGGCCTCTTATTGGTCAATTGATTGCTGCCCCATCCTCCCTTCGAATTCACTATCAACGCGTACAACATTTGAGGCAAGAATACCGTCGTGGGATTCTTGAGCGCCGAGATCTAGATGGGCCGTCCATTCATACCCAGGAAGCTTCAACGATGTAGAATTTATTGGTTGAGACTCGGTAGCTAAGATTTTCTAGCTAAATATCACTGATTACTACCACTTCCATAACCACGTATAGCTCATCCTGCTCTCCTATTCCGACCCTTTATAAATTTAGTACCTTTAGGCGTAGTTTGGGTGATAGTTACTTACAATCCACAGCTCCTAAGGATATGTAGAGTCATTGGAAGAGAATATCGTACTGATAAGGTGTTGCGTAGAATCACTGGATTCTGAGGTCATACATGATTTTGTCAAACCTGCTGGTGACTTTCACGCCACGGGCGTCGCCTTTATCCGCCACAACCTTTTTTTTCGTGTCCAGAGCGTTGGCTTTATCCTCCACCACCCTTACATTTGCCTTAGTAGCCATCTGGGACAAGTCCCAGGAAATACTCTCTCCACATATTAAGTTGAGAAGATTCTGGATCTCCTGTTTGACAGTACGGACAACAGGGTCTGCGTATAGATCGATGGGATTTACTGAAGGTCGAGCGGAGCTGTCACGGCTTGATCAGGTTGGGGTATGCGTTGGGGATGTTGTAGTATTGGACTGAAGTCTTGTTAGTGTAGTCAATGTTGGGGATAAGCTCTACTCATCGTACCTTTGAATCCGCCAGATGATCATCTATTTGATCAAGGAGTGACATAGCTGCAGTCAGTGAGCTTGCACTGAGGACTGAGTGAGGTTGAAATGACGTGAGCTTGCAGCGGCTGAGATTGATATGATTGAGGTTGCAATAATCTAAGGTTGATGTGAGAGTGAGGTTATATATGAATATATAAGTTCCCGAGTAAGGTTCGACCCGGCAATGGCTTCTTGCCTCCAGAACTTCAAGGTTCTGTAGTCATCGGGACCATTGACGAGACCAGCATGATGATCGAAGTCGTTGGCGAAGAGACGCAAGGTATGCCAGATTTCGGGAACGCAGAAATGGCGGAACTTACGATCTGTACCTGCCCACTTGATTTGTGTTGAGCGATCAGATAGCTCGATGAGTCTGTAAAGAATGTCGTTGCGGGCCTTTGACCATATGGTGGAGTCAAGATCCATGATCTCGGTCGTGTCACGAGGGAGAATTTGAGGGCTGAAGTGGCGTGGTCGTAAGTCTCTATGACGACAGTGTTGAAATTGGTTTCGCTGGTAGGTGAAGGGCGTTGTGAGGAGTCTGCGATGTAGGGTTGTTTTGGTGCTGGAAAGGGAATATGAGGGTTGAGACTTTAGCAACGGACATTCTGGTGACCTAAAATTTAGTTGGGTAATACAAACTACGAGTAAGACAAGGTGAGCTTGCAGTTTTCAGGTTGCACTTAGTATGGGACGACTTCACAAGAGCTAGTCCCATCTGCTGATTATCACCTGGGATAACCGCTAATACGTTCAATGGTTAATGATGTAAGCCGTTCTGAAAGTTCGCGAATAGCCTGCTCCAAGGCCAGATCGAAGCAGTGAACGAGATGTTTCTGCAGTGATACTGCTTGAGAGCCGCACTTCGTGGTATTCTCTAGTGACCTCGCCCACTCAAAGGAATTATTTCCGCCAGCGTTACGGCAGAGTATGCCCTGCTAGGGAGCCACGTTAGGCAGACCACTTCTACGACACTGATCGTACAACTTACAATCCCAAACAGGTAGTAGCACCAAGATAGAAAATATTCAAGGCTCGAGCGAGTCCCGAAACTATTCAACTATCTTAATTTCCAATCCACGAGTCAGGTCGTACTTTCAATCATTCCCCTTATGCGAGTCATACATCAGATCTACCAAGCCAAAGTATCATCACTACCACGTATACTGTTATTCTGGCTTTTAGAATACCTCCCCTTAGGTACACAATGTTCTGAATAATATACTTCATCCACATTCAAACCAAAGGCTTACCAGACTTCAGGGAATTTTGCCACTGGGTACCCCACGAAGAAAGCGCCAATCAAATACAATGCTCACTGATATAGAGTATTCGACACACAAGCTAGCGTTTGCCTGATTCCGCCATATTCCGCCCCCCCTTCCTCATCGATGCATGATCATCTGGCATGAAGAGATGGAGGTCTATCAGATGATGATCGCTAGCCATTAGTGGAGACACAGGGATCCTATTCCCCAACGGACCGTTCCAGCGATCTGCCGCTGTGCAAATCACAGCTGCAGATCTGCGACTTGGACATCGAATCAGCATTTGCCACTCGAAAACGAAGACAATACGAGCAACTTTTGACGATTTGGGGCTGTGATTTTCGTGGAAGTCATGCGAGCTCCTGCGAGACCGTTGAAATCCTCGGCTTGTTGCAGAGTGCAGCCAGGATGAAAAGGGCCCGAGGAGCGGGTCGCAACTCGCATGACTGAAAATCCCCGCCAAAACCGGGGACAAATCGGAGACGAGTCGCATAAAGAGAAAGGAGAAATTGCCAGAAATAATGTCGTACTTTACCACTTTCCGTTGACTTTAGGTACCTTATCAATACGCTCTGATATCTGACTACCGTTCGGAAGCTATTCCTTGAGGAAGCGTCGACTCAATCTTGCCCATCCCTGCAAGCCCACAACCAACGGCCCTCAAAAGCGGAGACCTTCGGCGCAAGAATGACTTGTCCTTTGACGACTGGACCTGCGCATGACAGTATGTAGGGCATTCAGAGGAACAAACCCATCGTCTCTGATTTTCTCACTTGTCCGTCCTGATTTGATACCCTCTTTTGTCACGGGAAACGAAGGGAGAAGAAATGCCTCGTCATTGGCTGACTGGCAAGCAAGCAACGAACAGCAGGGGGGCCACGTTTTCGCCTGCCACGAGGTCTTAAGCTTGATGCAAGGCCGAAGGACTAATGGATTCGAAGCAATCAGAAGCTCGTATCGGGCGCCCTCAAAGCAGTTTGCGGCGCTATGAGTGAGCTTAGCGGCTTCTAGATCTTCGATCACTTCTTCTGCCTTTCTTCGCCAGGGGCCAGCGAAGCACCAGGGTTTGAAGATCTCTTTCACCGTGCAAGTTCGCTTTTGCGCTTCATGGAGGACAGATTCTGATGCTGGAAGGAGAATGGAAGTAGTTATGTGTATATCAAATTGTAGATCTATGTAGAGCAAGTTGTAACGAGACAAAGGATTAGAGTTGCTGTAGGTGATGCTAGCAGATCCTTACTGGTCATGCAAGTGCCGACGCCAAACAGACGCAAGGAGCAGCTTAACATTTCGACGGGGGTCGAACAACTGACCACACCTCAAGCAATTTCAACCACCACTCCATCACTCCACCACCAACCCACCGTTACATGCTACCCATTCTTCAATCTGATACCCACCTTCGTTTGCTATACTTTCGATACTTGTCTTCTTCATACCTTCACATCTAATTCGTCGCTTCTCTCTCGAACTTTGCCTGGGCACGGACAAAGCCATTGTGAAGCGGGTAAAAGCCAACAAGGTCTGAGGAGCTCCGCAACGGATACCTACACATGAAGAGAACCGATTGAAGATTCGGAGCAAGGATCATACGGATGACATACTGGGCTGAAAATTGAGGATACTGTCGTAGCTGGGACTGCTGGACACCGCATTCAACAGCCTCCGCCATCAGCGAACGCTGCTCTCACAGCCCAAAATTTACATTTTCGGCCTGTCACCCAAGCATAGCAAGCCTCGAGTCACAAACTTCCGCAGCACCCGATTGAATGTTTTATCGCAATGCTTTCAATCGAAGCATGCAATAGCTAGGAACCTTCGATCCTCCACGTTGTTCACCATTGGGCAAAAATTTCGAATTCCTCGCGGCTGCCATTCGTTTCAAGCTTGACGATTGCGTCTATAATACTTCCATTCCAGCGTGCCAATCTCGTGGTCCCACAATACATTCCACCACCTACGACATACTTGCGTGCACCCTCGTGCACCCCATTCATCGCCATTGCTTGCACGAGTTCCTCAAATCTAGATTGAATTCCTACGTTTCTACACTCAGTATCTGCTACAATTTTGACCACAACCAAAAGGTACTTACCTCGTCTTCAATTGTGCGCATTCGCTGATAGACATTTACAGAGACTCAGGATTGCAAGATGGCGACCCAAAGCTCCACCCGCATTTGGGAAACTGACTCGTCCTCGCGACCTGCCAGTACCTCGAAGCCTGCCCAACTACCGTCTATCGCTACATTGACAAATGATCTGCCACATGGGGCAACTGGACCTGCGTCCCCTGCATTCTCTGCCAATCGTTCCTCTGATACATGGGCCACCCCGCCTCAGAGTACCCGTGAGTTCGGCCCTGGTCGCTTCATTCTCGCTGCAGCCTCCAACTAACAGTTGCATCTCCCGTCTACGGGCATGAGTCTAACAGCTCCATACCAAGCAGTTTACTGACATGTCTTGAACAGGTTCTTCGGCGTATTCCTCTGGGCCAAACGGATATTATTACTCCTCATCTATTAGCTCTCCCCACCGCGCCTCCAACTCCAGCGCCCTCGGAGCCACCTCCCACCCTGCCGAATACCACAATCAACTAGGGTCTGCTGGCGCTCAGCCTTCCCCAGGCTTTGCCCCTCAACGGGATAGCCTGGGTCTGCCAAACCTGAATCAGCAATACCAAGACCCCAACCAATACCGAAGCAGCCACGAGTTTCCCTCTCAAGAATCTCGAAGGAGCAGTATCGGCAGCCAAGTGAATTCAGGCTTCAACAATATGCACCTTACCAATGGTGTCTGCTCTCCATACAATCAACAGAACGGCAATCCGTCCCAGTCGTCCATTGCTGCTAGCCTGCAGCGTGAGCGTGGGATCCCGCCGAGCAATGGGATGCGCAACTCGGGGACATCACATGTATCACATACACAACAATCAATGTCACCACTTAGTCCATTTGCAAACGAGTCCAAACAGCAACATGCACTGCGAACTGCTCCCATCATTAGTGCCAATCCTTCCCGAGAACTCTACAATGCAGAGAAGCCTACAGCCGGTCAACCTTACGCCTTCCCAGATCCAGACATGTCGGGTCGGTCGAGTGATAGCCAAGAAGCAAATGGCAATGTGCATTCGAGACGGAACAGCGACCACACGTCCATCACGAGCAGCGTTGTTACTAACGACTCCAAGCTGCCCGGAGGACAGCACCGACTAGACGAAGGTGAGAGCTGTCACACTGGATACCCGTCTTGGCTATACTGATATGACATCCAGATCCCATGCCTGGCACCCACCACCATTCGCTTCAGCATAAGCAAGTCAGCGCACTGGCCAGTGAAGCAGACTCTCCCGAGGCCAACTCCCCTTACAGCCGCACTCCAGCACTACGAAACAGCCACAAGATTGCTGAACGAAAGCGACGCACGGAGATGAAGCACTTGTTTGATGCTTTGCGAAACCAAATACCTGCCAGCCATGGCAGCAAGTCCAGCAAGTGGGAGATTCTCTCCAAAGGTGAGATCCTTTTTAAAGGTTCTGTCTGAGACTGGTTTTGATAGCCGAATATGTTATTGAACCATTGATTGACCATGTTCAGCATCTGACCACATCCGCAATCTCGAAGCCACCGTCAAAGTTCAACGAGAACAGACAGCGCAACTCCAACACGTTACGCAGCAGCTTGAGGTCGCGCGTCAGCAAAATGATACTATACGCGCTGAGAACCATCATTTGTTCCAAGAGATGCAACACTACCGCGAGCAGGCAAGACCAAACACTGCTACTGCAATGCACCCTCAGCCATCTGCTTACGCCCCACCTGCTCAGCCGATGATGGACACTTCGAGGTCGTTGCCTCCACTCATGAATGGCATTCCCGCTTCCAATAGCATGCAGGGGATCCAGTACACGGACGCCCGCTGAAGGCTGCCTACTGCCTGGCAGCCGCGACAACGGACTGCCCTTGAATTTGGCGAATAGAATGAACCTCAAAACGGGACCAACGGCGGGCATTGACTTCTACGACTATAGACCTTACGAGCAATAAGACTCGTCACGTCTATTCCACTTACGTTCTTACGGCTTGTAACAAAAAGCGTTTTACAACTACGTTCGATTCATTTTCCTTACTCGGTCGGTGATAAAAGGAGTCTCATCCATGATGGGAGTACGGCATCCACGGTGGTCCAATTTTACCTCACTCGGCGTTCGACACGACTCGTCGCGACTGTATCGTTATACTACAATACCCCCTCGACGGATAGCATCATTTTTTCTTGCTGTCTACTTCAACTGTGCAACTACCCAAGCTGTCCTGCTATCACATTCCAGTGAACGAATTCGTCGTACATACGACAGCACTTCGCCCTGTCACTTGTTCGATGTTACAGTCCTCATTCAAACTGGATCAAGCGCCTCGCTCGACAACATCTCCACGATCTACATTGCATGTACTTCAATCCTGCTCCTAGCAATGGACGGAGTATCTCGATGGAATGAGTCTCATCTCATGGAGACACAACTCCATGAGGACCTCGTGGTAAGGGCTGTCGCTTTTCTTTGCGCTCAGTAAATGTATGTAGATGGTATCGCGCTTATAGACTTGCATAACGGCTTCACATTCTCAATACAAAGACTCACCCAATACTGACGTCCTTTTGTGCTTCCCGACAGGACTTTCTCCATGGGCGGTTTTGGTCGCTACATGCTCCCTTCCAAAGCACACGAAGCCCTTCTCGATACACCTTCCTAATTGAGCGTGCAGCGTCATTGGTCGGCTCCAGATGATCAACTCCGAATGAGCTCACTAATATTGTATTTGTACTTGTGTTGACACTATACAGGGCCACCTCTGGCAGATTGGAACGCCTCTAGGGGTACAATATCTTCATTGCAGTGGCAAATTGGATATCTGATGACTCTTATCAAGCGATATCCCGTAGGAAATCCTTCTCAACCTCCTCATCTTCCCCATACCACCATTTCACCTTTCTACCGCAACAAATACAAACGATAAGAAGCACATTGAGCTTGGCGCAACCGTACGAGTGCCCAAACAATGGCGGAATCAAAGAGAACCACCGAGGCTACCACGGACAGCATCAGCACACACACCATAGCAGAGTCCAAGAAAGAGCAGGAGCCTAAGACCAATGGCATCAACACGGAGAATATGGCAAAAATCGAGAGAGGTGACGAGTATGTTACCAATGTTACTAAGGCCCAAGCCATGACAGAAGCAAAGAACTATACCGAGCCTGCCACAGGCGGCGCTGATGTTCGTGCCATGACGGAAGTCGAAAAAGACCACGAGCCAAAGTCAGATCGCATCAATACCCACACCATAGATGTATCCAAGGATCTTCTCACACCTACTACCGCCAATAAGATCCCCTCCACCACGACCATCAACAGTTTTCCTCTCTTATCCCCCAAGACCAATGACACTAACAACACCACTCCCAACACCTCCCCTCCCCCCTCCCCCAATCCTAGCAAACCATCCAACGCATGGACCGCTCCCGGCCCCGCAGCATTCGACTTCCGCTCTGACACCGTGACCTCGCCCACCGCGTCTATGCTCGCAGCCACAGCTGCCACGACGCTCCTCGATGATGTCTTCCACGAGGATCCGACTACAAATGAGTTGGAGGAATACGTGGCTGGAATGGTTGGGAAGGAGGCGGGAGTATTTGTGATTAGTGGAACGATGGGGAATCAGTTGAGTGTTAGGACGCATATCCAAGGGTGCCCGGAGAGTTTGGTTGCGGATGTGAGGAGTCATGTTATCGGCTGGTAAATCTCTCGCCTTTGGCCTCTTGATTCACAGGGCCGAGATGCTGATGTTTGTGGGCATGTAGGGAAGCTGGAGGCATTGCGAGTCTTTCTGGCGCCATGCCCATCCCCGTCACACCATCCAACGGCCACCACCTCATCCTCTCAGACATCATAACCCACACCGTCACCTCCTCCGACCAGCACTACTGTCCCACCCGCCTCATCTGTCTCGAAAATACCCTCGGCGGCACCATCATGCCTCTGAAAGACTGCCGGAAAATCTCAGAATGGGCGCACGCTCAATCTCCACCTATCGCTGTACACATGGATGGCGCACGCCTCTGGGAAGCCGTAGCTGCCGGGGCCGGCTCATTGCGAGAGTACTCCGAGTGCTTTGACTCGGTGACGATGTGCTTCTCCAAGGGCCTCGGCGCGCCCATCGGCTCCATCATCTGCGCCTCCGCTGCATTCATCAAGAAAGCTCGTCATCTCCGCAAAATGATGGGTGGCGGGCTGCGTATGGCAGGCGTCGTTACTGGTGCTGCACGCATAGCGGTCGATGAGACTTTCTTCGGCGGCCATCTCGCAGCTACTCATGTAAGAGCGAAAGAGGTGGCCGCTATGTGGGAGGAGAAAGGGGGAAAGTTGGCGCAGCCGACGGAGACGAATATGGCTTGGTTGGATCTTGATGCGGCTGGTTCTTCGATCAAAGAGATTGTGGAAATTGGTGTCAAAGAAGGGCTCAAGCTGTTGGGTGGGAGGATTGTGGTGCATTATCAGATATCGGAGGAGGCGGTGGCGAGGCTGGGGAGGGTGATGGACGTTGTACTAAGTGCTAGGAAGAAGAAGAAGGAGTCGGAGCAGTTTACGAATGGGATAACGGAGGGTGCTGTACTGAATACAAACGAAAAAGAGCTAGAGGAGGGTGATATGAGTAACGGGTCCAAGGAGGATGCTGTACTGAATACCAAAGCTACGGAACTGCAGACGAAGGAAGCTGTACCGATTACCAAGGAGGAGAAAGAGAAGGGCGGTATGAGTAATGGGACAAAAAAGGATACTGTACCGGCTACTGAAAACAAGCAAGTCGATTTGGGCGAGATTACTAGCGATGTCAAAGAGAAAGCAGAGGAAAATATGGCACCTGAAATGGAGTAAGAGCTGGACTCAAGTGGTTGTACAACGTTCGGCTGCGGTGTAGAAGGGACCGTGGGGTAGAAGGATAGCGAGGTTGGAAAGCTATTAGATACCATGCATGCATTTAGGAGCATCGCTTGCAACCTTAATCAATCGAATTATGAGATGTCTTGCAATGGACCTTGGATTTTGTTTGGTGTTTTTTTAAGGCATTTGATCAGAGGCTCATTAGCACCCAATATGCCATACTGGAGGAAGCTTCCCATGTACATCCATCTGTAGGTGAACCGTAAAGCAATTATTTCACCCATTCGAAGGGTTAAACAAGTGCTGCAAATCAACCATCTGCACCCATTCATTGCCAGTGAAGGCTTGCATTTTCTATCTACTACTATCTCACATGACCGCCAGTGTGCATGAATAAAGCATAAAGTAAAAGCAGATTTTGTCGGCAATAGGTAAGGGTATCGTACTTATCTCTTGACCTCCAGCACTTGGACTCTCGTTGCCATCATTCGCTAGTAAAAGCAGCATGCATGAGTGTAAACATTCTGTCAAGAAATGGGCTTGAGACCAGAGCCGGCCGTAGTCTAGACGTCATGAGCGATATCGTCGTTTTCGATACGTGCCAGTCCAGCCTCCAATATCAAGACCCATTAGTATGGTAAATTGCCCTTGATGGGCGACGGTGTTGTTGGTGATTTGTTTAGGCGTTAGTTTTGGCAGCCGTACGGCTTCCTCCTTCGTTGCCCTTGGAATTGTAGTTGTCGGGGATCAAATCAACAGCTTCGGTGCTCTCACGCGATTTGCGAGCTTCGTGCATCTTGAATTTCTCTGCTTCTTTGTGGACGGTGAATTGGTCACCCTCCTTGCGATTTTCGCGGCTAGCTCCGACGTAGAACTCGCATTTGAAGCGGAGGAACTCTTTATCTCTAGGCTCCACGGCCTTCGCGCCCTCGGCCAATTCGAAGATGGAAACCACATCTCCAGACCTGAGCTCGCCGTAAAGCCAGCAATCCTTGCCTTTCATGAGACGGATGCCGTTGATCTTGATGTAGAGATTCGTGCGTGTAGAGATGATTGCTCGCAGCTCTTTGTTGGTGGACCAGTCGCGGCCGGCCTTGATGTCGTGGTCGATGTTTGGGTGCCACATCTGGATATCGATAGCGTTCTTGGGGACGCGGGTGTCCATGCTGTTTTGGTGGACGAATGTGCTGCTGAGGTCGCGGCCAAAGGTCGTGGAGCGGGATGTGATTTTGATCTTGTGGACGCTAGGGACGGAGCCTTTGATTATGACGAGATTGCCAAAGACCATTGAGGGCTTTATGAAATCAGCCGCGTTCGCGATGGTTATAGTGGGGCCGTTGCCGGACGAGGAGGGGCGGGTATAGGTTATGGAGGGGGGAGCTGGTTTGTTGGCTGGTGCTTTGCCGGCTGCGTTGGATGAGGTCGGCTGACCGCGAGATGCGGGTCTGCTGGATGTTTTGTCGCCTCCGTTAGAGTCGTGAGCAGACCCTTGGCTATTGAAGGCTGTTGGGGGCATTGCAACGTTGCTTTTGGTTGACTCGCGTGGCTGCTGGCCATCTTGGTGGTCATCAGAGTCACTGCTCTGAGACGTGTCCTTAGCCTTGCTATGCTGTGTTGCGTCCTTGCGAGCACTCGCTGCACGGCCATGTTTTCCAGCGCTAGCCTGTGAGACATGCGGAGGGAGTTGTGTAGATGCTTCGCCAGATTGACGACGAGTGGAAAGCGAGGATGATGTATGGCCAATCTTGGAACGCTTCGAAATAGCCTCGTCTTCAGCAGACCGAGGGTCTTGGCTGGAACGCTTTGAGCCAGGTAGAGTTGGCGAAAGTCCGCGGCTGTGAGGTGTCTTTGGTGAAGCTGCCTGGCTGTTCCCCGATGTATCAGACACGCCAGAATCCGGAGACGTCATATTAAGCTGATCAACAAGTGCCTCAGCACCAAGAAGGCTCGGTGCGCCGTTGCTGAATCCCGCACCCGAAAGAAGCTGTGGGTATTGGACATTTTGCTGAGTCACGCCTTCGTTGGTGGGGTGGTTTGAGACATAATTTGGATCGATGTAAGAGACATCCTCGGCGCTGGTGACACGTCCAATTCCGGGATACATGTAAGACGCGCTAGCGGAAGAAGGGTTATCACTTCCTCCACGAGGGATTTGCATTGTAGCAGGGTCGTAGCTTCCTCCACCCGGCATCTTCAACGTGGCAGGTTCGTACACTCCACTAGGTACGCCAAATGCGGCAGGATCGTAGCTTCCTCCACTATGTACATCCAATGCAGCATGAGCGGTTTGACCGAGCACGCCCGAGCTACGAAGTGCAGATGTCCCGATCTCACCAAAGAGCCGCTGTGGCTGTGGAGGGTGCGACATACTGGGCGCAGGGCCAGCCGTGTCAACCTGAGGCTGACCAATGACCTGCCCCCAAACATCGCGTACATCATCTTCTTGAGGCCAGACTCGGATACGCTTAGACTCGCGAGGTTCCTCCATGTCATCATAGTATTCAAGACCGTCTCCTTCATCTTGATCGTCGTCAGCCAGGCTTAGCTGCGATGCATCCAGCTCTGTGGGCTGTTCTTTTCCAAGACCAAGCTTATCATTCGCACTCAGAAGCCACGGATGGTCCAATACTTCATCGTCACTAGAACGTTGCGAGGGCTCCAGGACGAGCATGTTTTGAACAAAATCGATACCACCTGCAGAGATCCCAGCTTGCCTCAAACGGTCCCACTCAATTGGTGTATTCATCACGTTCGTGAGCATCATTTGTTCGTGCGCTCCATCAAAAGGCGCGCGTCCGCAGAGAAGATGGTAAAGCACTGCTGCAAAGCTCCACGTATCGACTGAGTTCTCATAGCGCTGGGTCTTGGGTTGTCTATCAGATGAATTAGTAAACCTCCCAGAGACAGTAGCCTTTTTGAACTTACGGTCCGGCATTCGCTCGGGTCCGCTTGGTGGAGGGTGGCAAGCCCATCTTGACTCTCTCGTAGCCTGGATAGATCTCCGGAGCACAATAGAGCAGGGTGCCGCAAAACGTCTTGAGGTAGTCTGCCTTGTTCGTGATCATCTTCGAAAGACCGAAGTCGGAAAGCTTGAACACGTAGGGAAAGTCGCAGGCCATCAAGATATTGTCGGGCTTAATGTCTCGATGGACAATTTGGCGTTGGTGTAAGTAGCCAAGTGCCTGCATTATCTGGCGAGCGAGGTGTACACATATGTACTCTGGCATGACTTTACCAGCGCCGGTCCATGCACACAAATCCCCGAAAGGAACAAATTCCATGACGATGAACAAATGAGTGGGAGTATCCAGGTGATCGATATACTTCACAATGTTTGGCTATATAGGCGTCAGTCTTGGGTCTGCTGTTAGGCTTCCTTTACCTACATGACGAAGATTCTTGATGACATCGAGCTCTTTACGGGCCTTCTGCGCAGAAGCGCCGTTCTTAGCGAATTGTGCCTTGTCAATCTCTTTCACAGCATAGACCTCGCCATCTCGCTTCGAGGACAGCTTGTACACCATGGCAAAGGCTCCTTTGCCGATGTAGCCGATCACATTATATTTGTCGCCTCCATTCCAGTGCAAACCATGATGGTGCTGGCCTGTAGCTGCCGCCAAGATTGAGCCGCCGGGCGTCGTATCCTGCTCAGTGCCTCGCTGCAAGAGGTTAATGGACATCTGATGCAGAGTCAGAATGTTTTAGTAGGCATATCGAGGAACATTGCCTTACTGGTGGGAGCGATATCTGTAGACCTGTATTCGCCAAGTCTGCATTCGCTACTGCCTGACGCTCTGCCTGCTCAACACAGGCAAGGTACGTCGCCAGGTTCTGGTTGTATTTTGCTTGATAGGTGTTTCTGGAAAACATTCTTACATGAAATCGAACAGATTTCCCATTCGTACGTGTGATGGTTGGGAGTTCGATGATTTCCCCATCAGTGAGGGTACGGCGTGGCTGAGCATCACTGTGCGCCGTCTTTGACTTGGACCCTTGGAGAAGTATCCCATCAACAATGGTGCCATTAGTAGATGTGTCTTCCAGCATGAGAACCCCGTTGCTATTGACAAATATTCGAAAGTGCTTATTGCTGACCTGCTTGTTGTCGACACCGCAAAGTAGTAAGTCACAGACCTTTGGGTTTCGGCCAAACACGAAGCCAAGACACATATTGTGGACTTTGGAAGAGAAGCGTAGTGCAATATCTCGCGCTGCATCAAGTCCGCCCGAGTCATCTTTACCTTTGGCTGGGTAAGGAAGTTGCGAGTTCTCGACGTCCGAATCTGCAGACTGATCGGAGCGAGTAGCCATCTCTTCGTAATTGACATTATTTTCTTCTTCGACTATGTGAGACATACCATGATTTTGGTAGATGTGCTGGGGAGCGGCCTCAGCTGTAAGCTTGACCGCCTCATGGGCAGGCAGTGATGTCGGATATAGGACGCAAATAATATCTGACTCATCCTGGTCATTGAGTGAGCTGGTAATGCCTCGGCGACGCGGATCAAGGAAAGGCTGAGTCGACGGCTGAGTTGGTTCTTCCTCCATATCGTCGTAGTATTGTGGGGCCTCGCAGGGCAGGCGTCCGTTACAGTTGACTCCTTGAAGATGGAGCGGCTATACATATACAAAGTGTCAGCAAATTAGAAGTGAGACAGGAATGCGACGATGCAAGATGTTACTCGAACCTATTAGCCATACATGGCCTGGGATAAGACAAGTTTGGGAGACAGACGATTATACGGGGAATGAGTAAAATTGTGAGCTTACCCAGCGAGCCTCGCAATTCGGTGTGAGCTGTGTTCCACCGGGGATTATCTCGGTGACGACGGTCTTGAAACTCGCAGAGTCGTCAAGATCCTCTGCTTCATCGAGCTCGTAATCGAAATCGTCTGGTTGGCTGTCTGGGATCTCTAGGGGAAGGTCGGGGTTGTTGCTCTGATGCTCTTTGTGATTGTCAGTGTGCTCTTCCGAAAATGCACGGGAATTGGAGCGATGCATATCTCCCTCATTGGGGTCTGTATCGGAGATTGAAGGCATTTCTGCAACGGAAGTATGCTCGGATGGCCGGTGGTGTACAGGGAGGTCATGCAAGTAAGAGCAGGGCTCGCAGAGCGGGGTGTCGCAACGCTGCCCCCACATGTTGCAGCGATGCAACAGCGGTGTGAAAGCTCGAAGCAACAGTGCGAGAAGCTTCTGCAATCGAATTACAAGCAAAATCAGTGCTTTCGAGAGGGCTCAAGGAATGTGGAGGTAAAGGGAGGACAGTCAGATGAAGGAAAAGAGCTTTGGGGCCTACATAGCAACATCCGCGCAGTAGGCGCTAACCGTATCTGGGCGGGCAGCTCGCCGCCTTGAATTCCCTCTCTGGCTCTCAATCGAGCACGAACAACAACACAATTGCCAAGCCTACCTCTATAGCCTGCTAGGCAACTTCAACACTCGTATTCCTTATCCTATCTGGGCAAAGGAAAGATTCTCGGTACCTTACTCCTATCTTCAGACCTGAGCGTATATGCGCAGAGTTGCCCCACATGTCTCAAGAAGTAAGTCTCTCTGCCAATATGCCCAAACCTTTTGAGCTTCTGAGGATGGCAAGTATCTGAGCTCCCTGTAACAGATTTTTAACGCAATGTCTCGTCTGCCTGCTCGGTACTTCCCCGAGCTACAGCAAGTCACCACGTTGCTGGATATGAACCAGAGAATTGAGATTCGAGAATCGCGCGAGGCATTCGAGTGGCTATCGGAGTAATTTCAGGGAGTAAGTACTGCAAAATCGCGTACGACTTGGGCTCTAACACCATGGTTAGCTTGATGCAAATGATCCGCGTTTCACTTTGTATCGGGCAGCGGCAATGGAGGTGCAGTGGCAGTAAGGGGCATTACCAGCTTTATTCTGAGACCGCTATCGATCTTACTGAAGCAGAGGCAGGTTCGAACGCAAATTCGCAGCAGCAACAGCAACAGCAAGAGCACCAGAAGCCAAAAAAACCCTTCTTGCTCGTATTTCCAACGCAGTCTTTGGTATGCTCGAACACTGCCCACCACTATTCCAGCTCTTTCTTTGGGGCCGTCACCGCTATCGTCTCTACATGGGTACAATGAGGCCAAGGATGTTTTTGGAAAGCATGATACGAAAAAGAGGCATGTTTACAAGAAGTGTCGTCCGGGCGGGATATGTTCCGTGAGTCACTAACGCTTCTAGTCCTAGACCCGGACACCACTATTCTTAGGCTCCTTGCAGGCGAACTCCAACCCACTATCCAACCTTGGTCTGGACCAATTCCCCTATTCAGTATACATTATGTTTCCAGGGATGGACGATGGGGAGTTGAAGAGCCTCCAGTGGTGTGAACAGGGGGCTACCTGGCTCCTACATACAGTCCTAGGGCAGTGTGCTTCTCTCATCAAGCCATGCACATCCCAAGACACTGCTCTGCAAAACAATCTTTGTCTGCATCAATATTTACCGTAAACCATGCCTTTCTCTCGGAGGGCAAACCTTACTATGGTGCTACTGTACCACTCTAAGCCTACGTTTTCTGACCAAGATAAAGCTCAAAGCCTTTCATCTTCTACCACAGTCCGGCACCTAAATTGCAAATTTTGACCAGAAGGACCCCCAAGCCCCGCCATTTCATGCCAACAAAAACAGATCTCTGATAAATCAGTCGCTGAGCGCGTTCAGTCACGGATGGAGTCTAGCATCAATTCTTTCGTATTGACACGAGTAGACTATTCAAAGGATTGCTACCCCTGACTATGCGCGTCCATTCAGGTACCAGAATCAGCAGCATTGGTCTCGCTAGACCCCTTGTGCGAACGACAAATCTCCTGCCTCAAGAATTGCCCCATGATAGGATCTGGCTTCGAACGTGACACCTCGTGGCTCATTCCCTCCTTGCTCCATTTCTCCTCGATACTGCGAAACCCGCGTGGAGCTGGACCGATCAGCTTGCTATCGTCCACGATCCTGGTAGAAAATCTCATTAGCAATGACCTTTCTAGTCACTTCTGGAAGCCCACATACGCATTTCCTTTACACTTAGCCTTCTTCTTCTTCTTCTTCTCCGATCCTTCATGAAGTAATCCGTGATCCGTCTCATCTTCCTTCACAGTCGATGGCACTTCCCCAACACACATCACTTCCTCGGCCCGCCGGCCGTTGGCGTGGGACCTCATGAGATAGGTGACCTGACGCATATCGAACGACAGCGCGAGGAGCATCGTCGAGAGCTGGGCGGGTGTAAAATCGGTGGAAGTGACGAGTGGACCGTCGATTGCTGGGATGATGACGACGGAGGGTGGGTTGGTGTTGACAGTCTTGATAATTCCGAGGCAGCGGATGCCGATGGCAGGGTGAGGAGCTGCCATTATGTTTCGGTGAGGATTGGCTGGCAGAGTCAGCTGAGTCTGTAGACGGTGACGTTTTTGTGGCGAAGTGGAGCTCTATACTTAGCTTGAAATTAATGGCTTCTGATGTAGGTGACTGAAGGTTGTGGAAAGTTTGCTTCAGATTAGTATGTGAGGTTCAGATTAGAATGTGACGGCATTGGAGATTGTCGCGCCGCGGCGACTGCAAGTGAAGTAAAATGTTACACCGAGTATGTGATTGGAGATCTTGAAGGTCTACGGCCCAAGTCTCTCAAAGTTGAAGATAATCAGAAGAAAGATCCATCAATAAGGCCTCTGTTACCCAGCTACTCAGCCCCCTGCTTGATAGACAAGTACCGCGTTCATCTTGACCCATCAATTGACGTTTGGACCGCACATACCCTGACCACGCTCATGTTTGGTTGCTTCAAGGTAGCAATTCACGCTGCTTTCGTCAACAGCCATGGTCTAGGGCTCCGTATACCTGCATCACCACAACGAAAGAGCGCTTGGTACAAGAGGTTTCTTTGCAACAGTCCGGATAGCTATTTGACTAGCTGGAGCAAAAGTTTCGGTATCTCGCACTAAGTTAGAGTAGGACTGTGTTGGGCAAACGCTTTCTCTCTCTGAACCACTCGCAAGGGGTGTCATAGACCCATCCCATCATCCTACCACCTGCTAGTCACCACGCAAGCAAATTCATCGCCGACTCCCTTCCCCGGAGTCAAACCCCCGCCTTGAGCGACACACTAGCAGCCAGGCTGCAGGCACTCGCAATGATGATTGCAATATCCGCAGTGCGCGTGTATCAGCTGATTAGGACATTGTGCTTTGGAACACACGCCATGTGTAATGATCGGAGCTACATTATCAAACACATCAGTATCAATGCACATATAGACGGGGTATGGAAAAATCATAATCTGGAGGATTACCGCTGACTATCATGCTATCATTTCCATCGCCGTCTTCTCCCACATCCTCCGTGTATAGAATTGTGATGCCGAACGTTTCAGGAATTTTGCACATGCAGCAGGATGTGCAGTATCCACAGTCGGCGTGGATCACGGAGTTGCTGCAAGCTTTGTTTGCACATATGCCGTATTGGGTGATTGGAGCTAGGGAGTTTGAGGTGTTATTCAGGCCATCATGTATGTTAGGGATGGCCAGAGGCACAGAACTTACTTTGGAACATTTTGGACGGAGAATGTGGGACTTTCGTGGAAGAATCTGTTGTCTCGAGAGTGTTTTGGATTGTGGAGTTACTATGACTCGAAGGATGTTAGTGAGGTTAGTACGGATGTGGGAAAAGCGCAAATATGCTAGGGAATTTGATCATTAGTTCCAAAAAGTGGCCAAATCTTGTGTTACTCGACAAGCGTTGCAACTCCCGAAATCTGTGAATGAAGCATATTGGTAAGTCAACCTTGTTCGACTTCAACAGCTATCTGCTCAACATAAGAGTCGCTTTATACCAGATCACCATTCCAATGCGCACCTCCACCAACTCTCTTCCCATTCATCCATATCCACGCCTTCACTCACTCGAGTCAAATTCTTCACCACGTTCCCCCAGGCACCATGCACATGCTGCGTGTATCACGCCATTCTGGCATCTCAAGCTGCCACACACGCCGTGTTGGATGATCGGAGCTAATTATCATTAACATATCAGTAACTCCATCATGTGTAAGTAGAGCATACAGAGGACGAGCTGGCTTGCCATCTAATACCACGCCACTAACACTATCCACTTCCTCGTCGAAGTCGTCTATCAATGTGTCTGCGACGCCTGGCACATTGCAGATACAGTGACGAGTGCAAAACCCACAATCCTTGTGTATCACGTGGTTGTTGCAGTTTGGGCGAGGGCATTGGTGGTAGTGTTGGATGATGGGAGCGGTGTACGTTGTTTTGTCACCTGAGTCCATGTGTGGACAAACGGTCGACAGAGAGCAGTTTTCAATCATCGTGGACGGACGTTTGAAAAGGGAATTGTTATGTCGAGATGTTTTGGGTGTGCTATGTTGATTTGTGAATATTGTGTCTGGCGAAATGTTTGTGATGTGCCATGAGTATCGGAAGTAGTTAAAAGAAACTCACTTTAGATGCTTAGGATTTTGTTCTGTGGTTGAGAAAGATGAGAGAAGATGAGGGGTCTTGAAGATATACTATGGCTCCAAGATTTGTCCTACCTTCCAAAAATTTCTACCTTATCACGTTGCATTGTCCAGAAGCGAACTCGACTCGAGAACTCAGCCCTCGAGAAATATGCCATAATTCGTCCCGCATCCTTTCTCTCCTTCCATTATTCGTGGCGGAGGGCGTCATTTAGTTGGTCGTTCTGCTAGTGCAACCTGCCACAACCATCCACAAGAAAACACATGATCATTGAACCTTTTACCAGATCATTCACTGACCTCTAAGCAGATGACTCCACCGTTGGCACTTCTGAACGATCCAGTGACTACTCCTGCTCACCTGTGGAACTGGTGGTTACAGTCTCGACGGTTACAACCTGCAATAAGCCCTGCAAGGCCAGAAAGCGAGGTCCCACAAAGATACGGAAGCCGCGGTCCGGCTTCACTCTGTAGCGCAAGAGTCAGATGTCGTGGGTCTTTTTCAGTTGAAGAAGACCTATTATACCACCAAGTTTTTGACCGGTGAGCTAGTGCAGAGACAACTCCATAGGGAAACCCTCCCCATGTTGACATTCGTTCGGCTCAAGGAATGCTAAAAAACAGAGGAAAGAACTTGTGCTGGTGTTACTCTTGATATCCGATAAAAGCCCACTGAAGGGTTCCGGCAGAGGATGGTGGGGGAAATCTGTTCAAACCGTAATGAATGCTCTTTCTTGCATATAGACTTGACAGGTATTGCTACCCAAAAAATTTCAATATCGATTCCCCAAAGACCTTGATTTCATAAGTTCATCTCCCCATATCCTGAAATCTATCCCCAATGAGGCTGGGACGACTATCAATACCTTCCGTCCGGCTATCCAGAACATCGCCTTACAACACCGCCCTCAAAGGCACTTGCAATGCTTCCATTCCGTGCAGTTGCCACAGTCAACATGTACCTTCGTAGACAAGCACCCCTCTGTCTTGCACCTCAGCCAGCCAAATCTACCTGGCCTAGTCGGGTCCTCGACCATAGGGCTGTCTTCTTTAATAGTATCTATGTAGGTGTTAGAATACTTGCTTTATTTGCTGGGCTGTTAGAAAGCTGGTACTCACAAGTAAAGGGAGAACATCGACAATGAATACTGCAACCCCCACAGAGGACATGCTTTATCGCGTTTGTGCATCCTCGGTACCTGCACGTACGGGGGGTGGATGTTTGGGTTTCGGGTTTGGAGGTGGACATACTGCTGTGGGCTGGAGTTGCTGGGTGGTGGTATGAATACTGACTATCAAGTATGGAGGCGAGGGCGAAGAGATGGCGTTAGCGCAAAGACTTGTGTATTGTCGGTTTGAATGAGCGATGGGGTTTGGGTTGTAAGGTTCTTGATGTATTGCTTTCTGTGGAACATGATGGAAAATGTATTGTATGGTGAAACCATCAAAGAATTATGTCGTTTGGCACCTGCCGGTATTTTCTTCTGGATGGTGCTGCATATCAGAAAGAAGAAACGTGAAACTGGAAGAACGCATAGATATATCGAGGGCCATGCGACTTCCATAATACTTGATACTGATACACAATGTCAGCTTGGTGCTACTCGTCGTACTAGAAGTTTCCACCAGCTGCCCTTCCTTGAGCTTTGCACAATACCGCGCGCCACATGGCCATCTAGATTTACGGCACAAAGCTGTAAAGGACTTCATTGGTTTGATCGAGTGTTCGTTCTGTATCGATCCTTTAAAGGACGGAGGCACGACAAGTTAACATCCAAGCCTTGTCATCCTGGAGCTAACATTGGATCATGCAACCGTGCAAAGACTTACGTTTCGTAATTCGTTAATCAGGGCATGGCCTATGCTCCTAATGCTTTGGATAGAGTTCGTATTCATCTTTTTGTCCTCTACGCTGACTCCGGTCAATTTTCCTCGTCATCAGAACTGGAAACACGATTTTGTTCTCTGTCCACAAGCTGGGAAAGTTTCATACCTTTGCTTTTTTGAGCTGCAGATTTCGACGGTCTTTGTGTTCGACGAGTTGTGTGTATGATGCATTCATACCATCGCGACCTCTTGAGCTGGTGATAGTTTTAATTTCCAGCTCATTTAGCTGTAAACATTGTGTTCCTCGTGAGACTTGAACTAGGGATCTAGAGATGTCATGCTGCTTAGAGATGATGTGGTAAATTCGTCAAGCTCCTAGAGCTGTAAACGACAACATGGTTGATAGCCAGGCGTGATATCTATCTTAATACTGATACCCTTGGAGTTTGAAGTGCTTCGATATCTCAATTTCGTGAGCTGTAGAATGGTCATCCCAATGGGTCTCTAGACTGAGCGTAGAAGCTTGAAGTACCTTCTTTTACTAGCTCTAAGAGCTGGGAATAGTTCAACGCGTGGGCTTTTTCAATGGGAGAGGGATTTCTCTCGAAGCATTTTCAATGGACCACCTATGTTTTGAAAGGGGAGCCAAAGAGTCCGGGACTCGGGCCCACCTCCGGCTCTGAGCTCGGCACGCTTTATATCGCCAAACTATCTCCACAAACATGCAAAATGATATTATCGTCCTCTTAGCCCGATCAAAATTCGCAGACCAGTCTGGACCACCAGCCAATCTACACCTTCGATTTAGCTTTTCTTTTTCCTCTCCTGGTTTGGTATAGGTAAGCCACTGAATCTGGCGAAAGCCCCTGGGTGTCTTCCATGTGTGACCGGTTGAAGTGCAGTACGTAATTTCGTCTACCAGAAGCGGACGTATCTCCTCGAGTCAATGATATTGGTCAAGAGCAGAGCGGCCTTGGCGGAGATAGCCGCAGCAGCAAATCATCATCTCGCGTTGACAGGGGTCAGGACACCGTCGACCTTCTAATTTCTAGTGCATGCAACCTGGACGTCGCTGATCCCAATGGTTTTGTTCGGCTAACGGTTGCGATAGCCTCTCGAGCTCGTGGACAAAGCTTTGTGGGATATTTTAAATTGTGAAAACAACAAGACCGGTCTCGGTTGTGAGCGTTGTCCAGCGCTGCACCACAGAGAACAATAGCGCGTCAGCGACGGATCAGAAATCGAGATGAAGACGGTCTAGACCCAGTGCCACGTTTTGAAGGCTTTGTGGCGTCGCAAACCCTCGCTGAACCTCTGAGAAAACCGAAAATTTCCGATGCAAAGAAATGCATGAGGCCACGCTCAATACCACCCTCCATTCACCTCATCCCACAAGAGTGGACGTAGAGACCCATTCAAGCTCGTTCTAACCTGCGAGCGATGCAATATCGACAGATCTGTACTTGAGGATGCGAAGGATCGACCAGATCTGGCACTGAACTAGCAACATTAAACGTGCTTGCCCGGGAAATTCCTGGTTCACTAACGATTACTAGCATTCTTATCTAATTTAACCTTCCATTAAAGGCTACAAGCTCAAACCATCTGTGCGGAATGTCTGGTACGCCAAGGTGCCGTTTTGACGACCACTAACACTTGCAGCCGCTAGTTTTGCGAAGGAAAGTTCAGCCTCTTGCAAGATCGAGATGGCCCCCACATGACCTTGTGGCCTTGCTCGTACCGTATCCCCACTCCCATGCAGACAATCCGCAGCTACCGTATGTAGAAGAGTGACCGCTTCTCATTTAGCATATTCAAAATCTTGTAATTGCTTGGCAATGTCGATAGACACCTGATCCAAAGGTCCAAACCTATCTATATTAATGAATACTTTAGGTATTTCATTTGTTTTAGCATATTTAGAATCGCGATAATGAAATCTACAAATTTCACTTCTATCTCTATTTACCACGGGTAAGGTTCGTTGCTATAGGAATTTACGAAGTTCGATGTTTTCGTAGATCGAGAGTACCTAGTTTTCTACATAACTTCTTCTATCTACTATAACTAATTCAGTCTTTGATTGATTCTTATATTTCAAACCACGTTATGATCGCAGCGACTACATCTATATTTAATACCTACAAAACATTTGGCTAAGAATGATAATTACTATGTTCAAATTATTGAATCAGGTGTGTGTTGTGTGGATCGACATTGCCAAGAAATTACAATCGTTTTGAATACGCTAAATCCACGTCTCCTTCCATGGTCCTCACCACTCACCGCTCGCCTTCTTACCCTACCTGTCACTCACGCTCTTTTGTCACATCGTGAAACAACAGCACTTCCTCTCGAAGCATCTTTGTTGCCTTACCATCCCGCGCTCTACCCCGGCCTCTTAATTCTACGAGCCGCATACCCGCCCATGTGCGACCTAATCGTAGATTTACGCATACAGAAAGTCTCCCTCTCAGGTGGAGAGAACCGTCATATATCTCTGAAATCGCTTCTGCTAATTTCACTTCCTTGTCTTACAATTGCCATCCTGACCCTCTCACACAATCAGTCTCAACCCTCTCGCTAAGCACCTCGTCAGAGCCCTATTAAGCCTCGACGACATGGATACTCAACCAGGGCCCAGCAGACGGATACCAACGCTCTCATATCGAACGAAGTCAGGTGACGCTCTCTCAGTAAAGACAGGATCATCAACTGGAGGCTCCAAAACGAACCTATCCACCCCCGCTACATCACCACTCTACTCAGACTTCTGCCTTTCACCGAGATTCTCACCCTCAGATACAGATACACCCGCAAGCTCAGGACCGCCTTCGATCGCCCCCTCATCGTTGGCACCAAGGACACCCAAGAACCCTACCAAGAAGCGATCGAGCTTCTTCGTCGGCATGTTCAGCGTTAAAGAACCATCCGCGCAATCCTTAATTGACTACCAGAAGCAGCTACTCAAGCAAGGGAATGGACGTATCACTGCAGTCGGCCTTCCAGGCGTATCATCAGCCAAGCTGCCACCTACAGTCCCAAAGACCAATTCGAAATGGGATGGCGTACCCCAGACGATGAAAGAGCGGGAGAAACAGCAAGAGATGGTGAACAGGCAGTCGTTGGGTGGGCCGAGTCGGACAATACCTACAGCAGGATCATCGAATTCAGACGTGCGGCCAGCATCATCATCACATTCGAGGAAACGACATAGTCGTGGAACACTCGGCGGATCGTCTGCATATAGCAGCAGCAGCAACCGGCTGGTGGATCTCTACGGCTGGGAGAAACCATGCTCATCGGACTCAAGCTTAATCATACAAAAGGACTTTGCTACCGAGAGGCCTTCCACATCACGGACCACATCGTCGTCGAGTGCTCCTCCATTGCAGCCGGATTCGAAGTTCCCACCGCATGAAATCTCTCCGCCTCCGAGGATCATACGTACAGACATCGAGCAGTCTCTACCTCTCATGTCTGGGGCTCTGAGCCTTCCTGAACACTCCCACTCCCCTGCCCTAACACCGTGCGAGCCTTCGCCTGTTACTCCTAACGCGCTATCACCACTCGTTGGCATCACCGCGCCTGATTCGGAGAAAACCTTGCATGAATCTCTCGATAGCGTCAACGTGGATAGACTATCATCTGCCGATAAAGTGATTCTCGTATCCGCTGGTGCAAATATCCTGGGCCCTCCAGCTGCCAGGCGAAGACCCAAGCCTACACCGAACCAGTCCGCTGAAGAAAGCGGAAAGATCGCAGAGCTAGATCTCCAGCTCAATTCCATACTCAAGAGAGATACGACACCTCTTAAAGGCACACCGCCTCGCCCAGTACTGGTATCGTACTTTGGCAGTCCTGGCTCTGGCAGTCCAGGCGCACCTGTGCGACGCAACTCGACCCGGGATCGGCTTGGGCTGGGTATGACACTCAAGAATCAAGCGAGTTCGCCGCCGTGGACAGCACATGGTCCAGGAGAAGGTACCGCGGGAGGGAGAGACACTACGCCTACGCCGGAGGCTGGCCACTCACTGAGAAGGAAGGCTCGAATGTCGCTTTTCAAAAAGTGATCAGGGGTCCAGCGCTAACATTGGTGCGCAAGTCGCTGTGCGGCGTTCGTATCTACAAAGACGTCACCGGCGCATTGTCACTAGCTATGTTGCTAGATTTTGGCATCTGGGGCAGAATTTTGAGCGATATGTTACGCGTTTTCTGAGCGATTGCTGTTTTGTTTGCAATATACCCCAATGAGTTACACGGTGATGAGTCAGACTTAATCTAGGGGGCAACTCTTGAACCGAACAACAATATTACTACATTACTACATTACACAAGTCCTACACCCATTCTGCTAGTGATATAACCTGTCATCGCCGAACCTTCCCTCCCATCCCTGATTCACCATCCACGATCCGACGCCAAGACCTGCGATCTTCCCAACCTTCACTTTAACATGCCATCCCAAATTTTAGCTCCGCCTCCGACCTCCCTCTCTACTTTAAACAATGATACCCTACTCCCCAATCGACCGCCCTCGCCCACAGCACCGCCCTACTCCCCCATAACGCCCACAATGTTGGCGTCGCTCCCCGCCACGAACGCCGCAACTGCGCACCAGAACCCATACCCACACGCCCCACCACCGGCCCACGTCCCCTCTTCTCCACATCCACTACAGTCTCAAAGTCCTCCCAACCCTCAAGCTCGAACTCATCAACACATACCGCCTTCCCCTCCAGCGCCGGCGTCCCTTCAAACCCATGCCCCACCCCCACCACCACCACAGCAGCCCCAGTATCCTAAATCCGAGCATGTTGACCACCTGCCTCCTTCCGTACCCATCTCTGAGTCCAAAAATCCCGACGCCATCGCTCTGAGAGCCGCGATGTCCGTCCTACAAATACAGCGGCAGCAGGCACTGCGGGATCTGAAGAAGTTGGAGGCTCAGAAAGCAGCGGCGATGAAAGATCCGGAAAGGTTTGCGAGGGCGGTTCAAAGGGGGGAGGTCAGGGCTAGGGGGGTGAGTGGGGTGGGGCCGTATACGGATGGGGCGGATGGGGAGGGAGATGGAGTGGAGGATGACGACGAGATGAATGGCAATGAAACAGCTATGCAGGATCCCCCCACGAATGGCGACGCGAACCATACGGTTACAACAGACCCGGCCAACCCACAACAGCCCAGCTCCTATGCCACTTTCGGCGAGATTCCATCTAGCCAGAATGTGGTGAGGATGCCTCCTGTCAATTGGGCACAGTACCATATCGTGGGTGAGAGTCTGGATAAACTACATGAAGAGCAAAGGGCCAGACCTACTCCGGGCCAGCCGGCTAGAGATGAAGATCTGAGACCGAGGGAGAGGGGGCCGCCGAGTGTGGTTGCGGGGCCGTATGATCCGTGGGTGGATAAGGTGGGGACGAAGGAGGGGAGAACAAGGAACAATGGTGCTGGTGGGGGAGGGAAAGGGGGAGGGAGTGGGGTAAAGAAGAGGAAGGGGTGAGAGGAGAGGAGAGAAGGGTTAGGAGCAGGGGATAATTGCGAGGTGGGCTATGTGTGAGAAGCTTTGGACTGGCATTGAGCAGAATCAAGGTCCAGTCGGCGTTGCGTCACCGAAGAACTCATGGGTAAGCTTTGCGGATTTTCTTTTCAATCTTGAACATAGCTGACATTCTGTATAGATTCATGATCGTTGCTCCCACGCCTGTAGCTCGTTACACAGCCTCATCATTCTCATTCTCTTCTGCCCCTCTTACACATCTTTAAGAACTGCGTTTACGTACTAGTACGTCGTTGTTGTGATTTGAGTGGAAGGCTATCCCGTTGTTCGGCGACCAATGCTAAAACAATGCACGCCTAATTCCATCGCCTTCAACAACTCCATCACCTCCAGACACTCAGTCCAGTACCTGCATCCTTGCAAAGCGTACTTCGCAGCCAATACATTAGAACTTCGCAGGCCGTCCGGCGCGTTTGGAAACCTTTCTGTCCCGTTTACTCTGGAGAGGCGGCCATGGTTGGTGTTATTTGCCCCAATTTTGTGGTGTCCTTATGTCTGACACTTGCTTCGATCGCTCGCTTGATAGTCTACCTCAGTAGTCGCCACCGCGGAGCCACAAAGACTACGTCGCATGGGTCAGCAGCAAACGCCAGGAAACGCCAGCAAATACAAGTCTCTTATTCAACATGCCGCGAGCTCAGGAGGTTCCACGTTGATGAGACGAGCTCTTTGATTGATTAAAAGAAGCAACATCAGCTTGCCATCAGGAGCTCCATAAGCTTGGAAAGGATTTCACCTGTCCATACATATACGTATCCACGTAATCCTGAGAGGAAGATCTTTACCCATGCCAGACTTCGAGAAACAAGAGAGAGATTCATTTTCCGGTTTTATCCGTTGTCAATGCTGTATCCGCGCTTCGCTAGCTAATTCCCAAAAAGCTGCTGGGGAGAGTCGTTTTCGAAAGTGGTGGGAGGAGCGCCAGAGGTTGTGTCTACAACATCTTTCCCCTGTCAGCAGTCTAACGTAAATCCTCGATATCGTGAGGTTTGAGCCTCATCTGCTGTGCGAAAAGTGCAGCTACTTGTGCAGCAGCTCAGTTTTCTAAATCAAGGATCGCTCCTTCTGGTTGGCAATTACCTAAGCAACAACGCCGGATTTTCAAGGAATAATTTGAGCACTGGCCACCTCCCGTCGATCTCTTTCAATCCGTCAACAAGGGCTGCCATCTGTACACGTTACTATCGGCTCATATGAGCCCTAATCAAACAGCAAAGCCTGCTTACTGGGGACGAGAGAGTTACTACCGATATCGAGGCTGAGCTTCAGGCTCAAAATGCTGAAAGCCGTGACTCGATTCAAGATCAATACCATGATAGAAGATGCATTCGAGTTCGAATGGAAAAAGTATCTGATGATCCGCTGATGCCAATGTGTCTGACACCCTATTTCGGTAGTACCAAAGTGCCACGGGACTGGGACACGGTGATTCGACGGACAGGAGAGATAAGCCTTTTACCTGACGATTATGATGAGATAGTCCCCAAGATCAGAACTATTTCACCTTACGAAGATAGTACGTCTGTCCCGAATCTCCATAGTTTCCAACCTTAAGCTAAGCTTTCATCTAATTCTCAGATACGAAGGACCCATGATTATCTCACTTTCGCACTCTACTGGAAGTTGTTCTTCCTTGGAGATTATTCGTAGATGGCTTGAATGTACAGCGGAGTCCAGGTATCGGCCGCGAAAAAGAGTTCCGACGCGATCAGCCGCCCATTCGAGCGGGATAAAGAACTATTCCAATGTTATCCCACAGCCTCATGCCCGGAAATTTCGGTGAGATGTGAGGTGAAAGATGGGACGGACCCAAGCCGAGGAGGCAGGTTGACGTCGTAAAGCTTGGAGAAGATGTCGGCGAAATGAAGTACTCAATATGCTTAGTGTGGCTCGCTTAAGCCTCGTAGAACTTCGGTCTGTCCCTACTATACTTGCTGGCTCTTTTGTCCCAACGAGGTGTAGTGCTCACAGCACCGCCCAGCAAATTTCCATGGGCCATACTGCGCAACAAAAGTCGATACCATGGAGGACGTTTTATATCCGCAGCGCTGTTGATGTTCACGCATTTGATTCTCGAGTTTGCGGTAATTTCGGTTATTTGTATAGGTACATTCATCCATTCGCAAAGAAGTGTAGCATACACATCGTATTAATAATGGAGGTAGCTCCCGTCTTCGTTGTCGCCGCACACGTTCTTCGACTCTTTGAACTCGGCACCAAATTATGCAAATTGATCCACGAGACTTCTTGCGCAACAGGCGGACCCCCGAGAAACGTCTTGTCAGTTGATAATCACCTATTCCTTGGATTAAGAACATTGAAACGGCTCAGCCGCAAGTTTTGTGATAAGCTCGAAAATGCAACGGTCAAGCGATGTACCTGCCATACGAAGATTTTTGTTTGATTCATGGAGAACTACATCAAGGATGGGGCTACGGTGAGGAAGGAATGGTATAAAAAGACTAGCAACGCCTGCAAGACAATAAGATTGAGCCGGAAGGGGCAAGAATTGCAGATTCTGAGAAATGCTAGGATCGCTTACTGACTGTGGCTAACCTTCAGTTGGGCTTGCAGACGGGAAGAGGATCAACAAGGCGACAAAGATGGTTCTTGGGAGATTTCATCAATCTATGTATTTGCGTTGCTGCGGAAAGAAAAAGCCCGATTAGGCAAGTCCGGCCGAGTGGCAAATTTCTATATACCAGACGTTCATCGTTAGACATGAGTCAAAAGTGAAGTCCCAGATATGCTAGTATTGATACTGACTCATTGTGCATTAGATGTGTGCTTCCACGCAACGCACTTCTTTCAACTGTTATCTGTTTGTCGATCCTCCCGAGACTCGACTTGTGAATTGCTATTGCACTCAATTATGAGATAGGATAAATTCTGATTGAAGATTGTCTATTGCATGAATTTGCCAATCCGGTTCCAACTAATCTAATCGGCAATCTCTCTTCACACGAGTATTTGACCACCTTCTTAGCCAATTTCTATTTTCATACCTTGCCACCCAGTCGTCTCAACAATACGATCCACAAGCTCAAACTCCTCCTCGCATCCCGGCGTCACCACAAACTTCTCCCTCACCAAAACCATATCAAAATACGGCGTGCCCGCATGCTCTTTGTCTTTCTTAATGCATCGAAGATCCCCAATCCCATGAATTGTCCTGCCCATCATAAGCTAATCATTTCTCCTTTGGGAATGAAATCTTCCCAACCAGCCTTCCAAGATTCCGCCTTTTCCCATGACTTCCAAAAGAAATTCGCTGACATCTGCCGCTAGGCATAGGCAGGCGGTGTCCGTTTTTGAAGACTGGGATGCCGTTACTGGAATGCCGTTACTGGAATGCCGCCCTTTTCCGGTTTGACGATTACCCAGGAGCGTTGTCCAGGTTTCGTTGGGCGGGTTTTCCGGGCATGAAACAATCGGATTTCCATGTTGAGCGTGGGTATTTGCTGATGAAGTCGAAGATGTGACGAAAGGCGAGATGGATGTCTTTGGTAAGGGTGTGGGTGTAGTGAATTTGAGAAGACCGGGGTTGTGGGGATTGGTGGAAGCCACAAAGCTAAGATGGATTAGTGGCAACTCTAAGTGGGAATTTTCCGATCTGCGATTGGTACATTTTTCTCAATTGCACTGTATCGTACTCGCTCGGATTCCATCATCATCCGTAGGAATATCTTTATCTAGGTATATGCGATGGTCATGTTGCCAGCATTCGATGCTGTCGCTATGCTTTAGTGGGTCGATCATCTACCCAGCTGTAAGTATGTTCCCGTCAGGACTTCAGCCAGTTGCCGTTGGGGGACGCTTCATGATCTTCCATCCCTTGGCCGAGAAGTTGCAGCAATATCCGAAGGTTTAAAAGTAAACCGAATAGGTAACGCATCTCTTTGGACAAGTAGTCGATGTGGGAAGCCATGCGCGAGAGTCCACTATGCTCGGGACCAGGGCAGCGGAAGAACTTTTCCTCTGGGCCACAAAGGATGACCGCCATGAGAGCAACGAACTTACTGTCCTACTCGACCATCTGCATTAAGACGACGCTGATGCTATATTACTTTTTGATATGACTGATGCTGAATTCCCGTCGGACGCCAATCTTCTCGGCCTAGCGTTTGTTGCTGCTAGACGCCGAGGGGGAGCAAAAATAGCTGGGAATACATCGATGATGTTTTGTAATCGGATTTTATCCGCCTTTGCCAAGCCTCTTGCTCACTGGCAGTCAGTTTGGTTGAGGCTTTTTCAGAAGTTACATCCTCGCGGAAATTGCGGAATAACTCGACAGCGATTGACTTTGAATAAAAGCTGTCTATAGCAAACCTGTAGAATACATGTTGATCTATTACCCTTTACGCGAGTTGTAATTCTTAAGGCTTATAGTCGCCGAGCTGAAGCTGGTAGAAGGTAAATAAGATACTTATTCGACTGCTAGCGCCTTTAGACGTTCGTTGTTGGTTCCATAAAATTTTCAAAGCCGAGGTAGGAATAGTGGTCCTGTCCTAGTTGATACTCTTGGTACGGACGATCGAATTATCACGGACAGGACTGTCAGGCTTGGCACTGTCCCTATCTTGCCAGCCAGTAACAAATACACCAACCCCGATATCCAACCCCCGGTATCCTGGGACAGAGGCCGCTCGTTTCATTGGAATATATCAATTTGTGAATAACTACTTTCTCTGGTGAAGCTGTTATTGCGAAGATACTACCAATAATCAACAATGCCAAGACTGCCATGTATTTCGATACCCCAGCCTGCTTGAAGGTCGCTGAATGTCAAATCGAGGAACTAATTACTATCGACTGAACAGCAGTCGTCCGCACCGGAGCTCAGGCGGAATTTGTCTTTAGCCACACTTCTGCTATAAAACCCGATGTGGCTTTTGCATAGACTTTCGAACTAAGAAAATAATCGAATATCAAACTATATAAATATTCGAACATGCGAGAAGAGCCACAAAGCCAACAGCATGCATCACGTTTATACACTCCACCCTTCAGTAGAGAGCAAACTTCTTCATACAAGCTGCAAGAATATCTACACGAGGATCTATCATCTAATCGACAGTAGAACAAATACCCACCATGACTTCCCCATCCAAAAAGAAAGCCGTAATGCTCCTCTTCATCAAATGTGTCGACCCCACCGGTAAGCCAAATCTATCCCGACGCCAAATCGTCTCGCTAATGAAGCCTTCAGGCACCTATTGGTTCCTCACCAAAATCATCGACGTCTCCCTCGGAAACCCCAACATCCAGGCCATGCATCAAAACAGCATGCCACCACCCAGCGCAGCGATCCGAAAGCATTTGAATGCGATCCGCAAGCAGGACGGACCTTTCTCTGGCTGGTATGTTATCGTGCCTTCGCAATCAGTGCTGTCTCGGATTTTCATGGTATAGGTGTTGATGAAGGCCATTTCTAGGAAAGTGCATGCGCTGCACCACGGTAACTGCTCTCGTATAGCCAACGATGGAGAACTTCGTGTGGTATTGAAGTATAATGTTGCGAAGACTAGGGAGCTGGTGGCAGAAGAGGGTACTCTGGGTTACAGCGATGAGAAGTGTATGGAGCCTTGGAGGGTTTGTTTTGAGCGGATGGTCGAGGTGTAGATGGATCTCCCCGTAGCCCTATGATGGCGAATATATGGAGATAGAGGGATGGGAACGCTGAATGGATGAAGAGGGTGACGGTCGTCCCTTCCTTCTCGGATGCCAACAATCATCTTCCAGACTTTCAAGGTCGAGTAATGCTCTTTCCGCTCTCGACGCAGAACATCATGGACTCCAAAACTCCTGCAATTCGATTCTCAACGCTCTCGCAATTCTACCGCTGGAATACTTCCGCAGAAGGTAACCTTAGATCATATCGTCAGCTCAAGATATACTGACGGGACAGAACCAGACCCATTTGACTGATGCCCCCGCAACTCTGGCGTCGCCCTTTCCAAAGTCTCCCAAACGGAAGCGCTAATGTCGCTAGAACTTGTATCGAACAGATTGCAGCCCTACCAGATGACTGTCCTGCTCGATACTCTCAGCAATGAGAAGAGTCCTTGGAATAGCTGGTGAGTCACTAACTTCACGAGCGCTTCGGAACCTGATGATGCTATCAGGGAATTGTACGCTATCGGCGATTATGGGTAGAGTCATGGAATCCTATACTTCGATGTAAATTTGGTGCAAGGGGAGGGCGCAATGGTACCTGCAATGGGCTGCGATAAGCGGTTTAAGACACTTGTGGTCAGGTGGCGAGGGTGGCTTTGAAATCGGCGTATGAGCGTGGAGGTAAGGTACTACAAGACATTCGAAGAGACGATCACTGATACATTCAGGATCATTGGGGCCCAAGGATTGCTGAATTATTCCTCATTATGCCGTGCAATAGTCCAAGCTGAGTGGTGCTTTTGGAGATAATGAATGGAATGCAAACGTCAGCCAATATCTATGCATACCTTACTTCGAGGCCGTCCTCTAGTCACCACCACTTTTTCGTAATGCTCAAATCCCCCTCGCAGCCAGAGCGCCCTTCAATTTCTTCTGAAATCCATGCACATGGTCCTTGTCCAGCATAGTGTAATGCTCACCCTCCACATTATGGAACTTGACATCCCCCCTCACGAATTCCTTCCACGGCTCCAGGTAATTCTCTCTCCACTCCTCCTTCGTAGTCGCCCCAAACCCTCCCTTCCACGGAGCCGCCACAAATACATCCATACATGCCACGCTCCCAGTTGGCTTGTACTCCTTAGCGAGCGCCTGCAAGTGATGAGCTGCCTTGGCCCACTGCTCCAATCTGCCCTTGTTGAGACCAAGTTCATCTAGACGGCCGGGCGGAGCGAGCTGCATTATGTACTCTATCGTTTGAGCGGAAGTGAAATTGCGCAGCATAGGCGCAACAGAGGTCGCATGCCCTTCAGTCATCAAGCCAAGAAAATACGATAAGTGAGTCAACACCTCGATGAAGTCGAGTCGACGGATGCGAGCTGAAATGTGGGGCGGTAAATCGATGATTCCCAAGAAAGATACAGTGTCATTCAGTGATTCGAGGACTTTCGCGAGTTCGAAAGCGAGCATCCCTCCGTAGGAGTAACCTGCTATGGCATAGGGGCCCGTACGTTGAATTTGTTTGATCTCTGCATAGTAGATTGCAACTGCTTCCCTTATATTCGAGAAGGGTGTTTCGCCGGGGCTGAAGCCTCGAGCGCGAAAAGCGTACAGGGGACGACCGCGGAAGTATTTGGCTAGGTCGAGGAAGACGAGAATATCGCCAGTACCGGGATGGACGATCCAAAGAGGCGAACCAGAACCCTCAGTCAAGCGGATGACAGGCTCGTAGTCTTGTGGCTTTTGAAGATTCTCAAGGGCCAAGGCCATCGTTTCAATGGTGGGATTTAGCAGTGGAAGACTTAGTGGAATCTGTAGGTGGAGTTCGTGCTGAAGCTTAGCGCAGAATTTGACCAAGGCAATCGAGTCAAGGCCGAAATTGAAGAGGCTGGTTGTTGTTCCCACCATGTCTAGTGGAAGTTCGTGCTGTGAAACGAAGTGCTTGACCAAGAGAATCTCCATGTCTGTTTTGGGACCCTTGTGCTGGGACATGCGATAGTCTTGGATCATGTCCCCATTCACCGTTTGCAAATCCAAGAGTACCCCATCCTTGTAAGCTGTCTGGACTTTGACCCTAGAGATCTTGCCCAGAGATGATTTAGGCAAGATTTCTTTGGTCACCGGTAGAATCTCGTGCGGCCGAAGTCCACAAACATCAATGCACACATTTACAATAGCATCTTCTATCTCAGCTCGGGCTTTGCCGTTGAATTCGTCCACGAAAGGAAGATATACTATGCAGGCGGACTCGGTGTTAGATTTATCTGGGTGATAGGCAAATGCCACAGTGTATGAAGGTGTGACGCCTGGTATCGCGGCTTCTTGCACTGCGGCCTCAAGGTCGGTGGGCAGATAATTGATGCCATTGATGATAATGGTTTCTTTGGCTCTTCCCGCCATGACCAGTTGATGCTCGGAGTCAGTGAAAGCAGTGTCTCCAGTCTTGAACCAGCCATCCTCGGTAAAAGCAGCTCGGGTAGCTTCAGTGTTGTTGAAGTATTCATCAAAGACGGCAGGTCCGCTGATTTGAAGCTCCCCAATGTCTCCATTCTCTAGGAGTTTGTTGTTGTCCAAAGACATAATCCGCATACTGACAGCTGGAGTACAAACGCCGTTGGAAACATATTCCAAACCTTTCGCTACGTCGTACTGCGGGCAAAATTTGCTGTATATTGCACCCGCACACAGCTCAGTCATACCAACACCAGGTCGGATGAAGCTGGAGCAAGCTCGATGTACCTGCAGCAATTTAGTCAATGTAGCGCAAGGCTCGGTCCGAATTGCCTCCGCTCCCGTAATGAACGCCTTCAGACAACTCAAATCTAGCTTCATTGATTCATCTTGCTTTAACAGTGTGATCAAGTTTCCTAAGAAAAAGCCCGGAGCGAAGGTATACGAGATGCGATGCTCGCTAATGAGGCGTAAGAATCCAAGTGGATCAACCAAGACATCCGCTGTGGGGATGTGGATTTGCTCCAGTCCAGCGTGCATTGCGTGGAGATGGATCTCAGTCAAATTAGCAACGTGGTCCAGTCCAATCCAATTGAGAAAACGATCTTCCTGCGTGATTTCGTGGAAAGCAATTTTGCCGTTCAAGGCGGGAATGATTTGCCCATGACGGAGACAGACAGCTTTTGCTTTGCCAGAGCTGCCTGACGTGAGCATGAGGACAGCTAGGTCTTCTGGAGCCTTGTTCATGCCAGGAGAGGGTCGTATGCTGTTAATCTCTAGGTTGCCGAGATCGACCCAGCTAGTGTTGCTTGAGCCTTTGAGAGATTCCACGGCAAAGACCTCGAGTTTGCCATAGTCGAGGAATTGGGGGACAAGAGCCTCTGTGGTGAGTACTACGGGATCCTTCAACAAACTGGAGAGGTGGTCCATATGCTTTCTCCGCTGATCCAGATTGTTGGTGAATGGTGGTGAAATTGCAGGAACAAGACCCGCAAAGACAACAGCCCAGAACCAGCGGATGCCATCCTCGTGTGTGTTGAAGTGCAGTAGTACGACTGCGTCCGACTTGATGCCTTTGATCCTCTGAATCTTAGGAGCATCAAAGCATGCTCGATCAAAGAGCTCGGTATAGGTCACTCGAGATTCGATGCTCTTGGAGGCCACAGTACTGAAAGAGACACCTGTCTCGTAAGATGTGCTTTCTTGGCATATTTGAAAGAGATTTTGTAGCGGACTTGTAGCTTGGTATCCATTCTCCATGATGATAGTAGCTAGTACTCGTTAGTGGGGTCAAGCAACGATATTGCTGTGGATATGGCGGTAGGCACAGATCTTCTTGCATTCAGGAACGGAGATGATGTCGGAGAAAGCAAGAAAGATCACAAAGGGATGAAGTTTGGTAAGTTTTTTGTTGGGAAGTTACCTCGTTCACTGCAAATTGCCACATTTGGTGTCCGGTGCTACACGGGACGCATTAGCATTCACACATCATTGTGTTAACAAAGCATTGGATGGCGAGCCATTGCCACATCAAGCCCCTCCAAAAGGGATCTCAAGGTAACACTTTTGATGCAGGATGTGCTCCATTTTAATTTTTGTAGCGAGTGAGACTCATTTGCAAGCCTAGCGTCCATTTCGGCATTTCGGACTCAATTGGTCGATAGGATCCTTCACTTAGCTGTCCTTTGAGGACCCGCTTTGCTATTCTTTCACCATGAAAGTGAGGAAGGGTATTGTCTTAGCGTCATAGCTAGCATGGTCGGAGTTAAATGCTTGTGTGGCGTTGATACCCATTGTGCATGGCTCTTTGAATGCGAGAATCCCATTTAGTACTTGATGCGGGATTGAGAAGCCTTCGTCAACGCGCGTAGGTGCAGGCTGTAGGCTGAGTACATTAGCGCGGTGAAAACAACCAAAAGAGAATGAGTATTCTCGGCCGTAACAACATTATAAGTGCGAGCATCGAGCAATTGAGTATCAACCAAATAGCGGGAGAGAAGAGCTTCGTCATTTTCGCTTCAAAATGCCAAGAGCGGAAAGAAGCCAACCCTGCTTAGCTAAGCCCCGGGTCTCATCTTGGCATGCCTTTGCCTCAGTCCCTCAGACCTGCCGAGCCACCGCTAAGCCCCTTCGGGTTAGCTCCCGTTTATTAAGCCCCTTCGGGTTAAAAATACTAACTTCGTAGTTAAACGGCGGTAGGTTTAAGCGTAAAACCTTATATTTTTATTAAATTCGTATTATTTTCGCGGGCCGCTTATATAAATTTTTCCGTTAATTTTTTTCTTTATTAATAATTAACTTTACGACGCGATTATTATTTAATTATTTTAAAATAAGATTTAAATTAATTACGCGCTAATACTTCTATATATACTTTTTCGAATATAATTATCTATAATATTATCTATCGTATATATAACGAAATAAATATAGGTTATCTAAAAATCCTTAATTATAATTTAAATTTCGATTATTATTATAACGATAATTATTTATCGCTAGTTTTTATTCTTTATTATCGGTAGGTCCCCTTCGTTATAAAACCCTCCGCGAAATATATTTAAGGTTAAAACTAATATTTATTATAATAATATTATATATAATAGGCGATTTCGCGTCTACGCTTATTATAATAAAAATAAATAATTTATATAAGACTTTAAATCGAGAGTATATAAAAGGCGTTATAATATATTATTTCGGAGTCGAGTTTAAAGAGAAATAATATAATATTTTAAATATATTATTAAACTAAAGAACGGATTTAATTTTAATTATAAAAACTAGATTTAATAAAAGTATCGTTTTTTAGATTTTATTATTAATATTTTTACCTATTAAAGCGGTATTAATTATTATATTTTTAAATACTTTATTAAAAGAGTAATATAAGAAATTAAATTATATATTTAATTACCGATTTTTTATTTTAAACGGCGATAGTAATAAACCCGTTAATATTATAATAATATACTCCGGCCACTTTACCTACGGTATAATAACTAAATATAATTTATAAATAAATAGTTAATAATAATAATTTTTATAAATCCTAAAATTACTAGTTCGAGTGATTTTAATACCGATATACTACGGTATACTAGTTTTATATTATAGTTATATTTATTAATAATCGACGAGCTTTATCTAGTAATTAAATAAAAAGAGTTTCGATTAATATATTTTAATTTAGGTATCCTCCGAAAATAATTACTATTTAATATCTCTTTTTTAGAGGTCTCTATAACGCTCGATATTAAAATACTCGAGATTATATAAAAGCGATATACTTTTTTAGAAGATATTATTATTATAAAGACTCCGTTTAATCGGTTAAAGATATATATTTAAATTAATACTACCTATAATTTTATTAACGGTATATTTAACTTATAATATATTTTACCGTCGTAGATTACTACCGCCTAGGATATTCCGAAGACGATTATTTTTATAAATTCCGTAACCTAGGTTAGGGATATATATTAATTAATATATATATAAATAAGACGATTATCGTATCCGATCGAGGGTACGAAATTAGTCGTACCTTTTTTCGCGGCGATAACTACTTAAGATAAATAAAATATTATAATATATTTCGGTCTATTATCTACCTAAGGTTTATCTTTATATATTATTATTATAACCGATATTTATAGGCTAAGGGTTAATAATTTAGATATAAAAAGAATTATTTAATAATTACTCCCTTCGTTTATTTAAAAGGTATATTAATATATAAAATATACGATATATTATAATCGGGGGTAAGTATATTTTATTTTATTATATTTACTTTAATATATAGACCCTAGAAGCGGGGCGTCTCTAACGGAACTAACTTCGCTCGATAATATAATAATAAAATCTTTATTAGGGCCGAGAAGAGTTTATATAAATTATATAAATATTAACCGACGAGCTCGAATAATACCTAGTCTATATAATCTCTTTAATATACCCGGGAGTAATTATATTCGCGATATCGGCCTCGCATTTTTTAATAATACGGAATATAATATACCGAATTATACGAATTTATTCTTTTATTATTTAATTTATAATTTAGAATTATAAACGCTTATTATTATTTACGCGGAGTTAAATAAATCGGTAGACGAGAATTTATTTAAATATTTATAATATATATCTAAACTTCGAGTTTAGCGATATTAAAAATTAAATAAAAAATTCGTCGATTTATATTAATATTTCTCTACGTCTTTAATAATACCTAATAAAATCTTAAGAGATTTAGCGACGTAGGTAGAAAGTATTTATAATAAACGAATTATATATTAATAGATTAGTAGCGCGTAGTTTAGCCTTTATTTATATTATATTAAAATATTAAATATCCTAGAGTAGAGACGATTAAAAGGGTTAAATTAAAATAAAATATTCGATATATAAATAATATATAACGATATTAAAAGAAAGTAGCGGTTAAATCCGTTATTTAATTAAAGAGTAAACTAAATTTAAAGAGCGAAGGGATAATTAATTAATTAAAATAAAATATAAATTAATAATTAAAAAAACGCGTATTAAGAGTAAAACCGTAATTAATAAGGTAAGAGTTAAGCGACTAAATATACCCGCTATAAAGAGTAAATCTTATATTAAAACTAACGCGGCGGAGAATTAATTTAATAAATTTTAAAATATAAAGCCGAAGACGACCTAATATAAAAGTAATAAATATTATATTATTAAAGAATAATATAATAGTAAAAGTTATACTTTATAGTTTAGTCTTTATAATAAGACGAGTAAATTAAAAAGAGAATTAATAATATTATAATAATTATATTAATTATTATAGGAGGTATTAATGAATAAACTAGTAAAATTAACCCCCTTTTAATCTCGTTAATATAAATAATACCCTATATAATTTTAAAACTAGTTAATAAACCCGCGCCGCGCGGATTTATTATTAAGTTAATCGATAAATATAGTACTCGGAGGCTCTAGGGTAGAAGTTAAGATTATAAAACTTTTTAATATAAAGTTATATTTAACCTCTAGCCTAGCCGCTAGAGTATCTTTATACTCGTTATCCGCTAATAATATATACTTTTAAATATATTACTCGTTATATTTTAATATATTCCTATTTAACCGTTTAAACCCGGTATCGAAAAGATTAATAATTAGATTTAAAGAGAATTTATCCTACTCGGTATAACGAATAAATAACTTATAGGCGAGGTTAAGGGCTATATTCTAAATATTCTTAACGACGTTTTTAACTAGATATATAACCGAGGAGGGTTTTCCGAATATAAACTCTACTATTCTCTTTAACTCTAGAAAATATAGGTTATTAAAAGTTTAATTTTTAAATAATATATTATTATATTTAAAATAATAGGACCGGTCGTATTAAAATACTTTAAAATTATTATTAAATAATTTAAGAAGGCGGTCGAGTTCGAAATTTATATCTACTATTCCTTATAAGTTTATAAGATTATTCGTTAATATATATTTTTATAACCTTATTATTACTACCGGTAAATCTACTATATAAAGTATATAAAGTAGAATTTATATATATTTTAAGGTACCAGTAACATCGGTTTAAAAAAGAATCGTAATATAATATAAAGCGTAGCGGAGTAGGTTAATATTAATATATTTAATAATATATCGCAGGGTTAAATAAATTTCGACGTATATATAGAAATTTTAATAATTTTAAAATTATTAATCGCGAGTAGATAAAGGTTAGGCGTATATAATTTTAGAAATCTTTTTTAATACGCGAGGCTAAATATTAATATTTAAAATACTTTACGCCGCGAGTTAAGATACGATATCCTCTATATATTAAAGATTTATAAATTATTATTTTAAGATTCTAATCTACGTTCCTATTATACGTATTTAATAATTATAAATAATTAGGTTCTTTAACGTTTAAAAATCCGTTAATTAAATAATCTTAAAGTGATCCTAGCGATCGGCCGCGTATTATAATATAAATAAATCTATAGAGTTATTAAGGCCCTAATAAATCTTATAAAGTAATTATAATATATTAAAGCGAAGGTACTAGAGACCTAAACCCGGTAATAATTAATTAAAAATATTAAATAGGAGTTTAGAAATATCGCTACGTAAAGCCTTAATAAATTATATACGTAATTATATTTTAAAGTTACCGTATATTAATCGAAAATTAATATTAAAAATAAGACTTTTATCGTTTAATCTAAATTAATATTTGAATATATCCTCTAATATATAAATATTATTAACCGTTATACTTTTATCTTTAAATACTAGTATTATCGGGAAATATCTAGTCGTTACCGGGTTTAATTTCTTTAGAACCGGTATCGCTTTTATTTATAAAGACTTTATATTACCTAAATAAAGTATATATACCGCCGAGATTACCGACTCGATATAATATAACCGAATTTAAAACTTTAGTTCGTTAATATATCTTTATTAATATTAAGGCGTAAAAGGAAGAGTAATAAAATTAAAAATAAAGAACCTACCTTTATATCTATATTAATAGGTATTAACTAACGAGCGATTATCTCGGTTAATAATAATATAATTATCGGGTATTATATATTTTACCGAAGAGCTCTTTTATCGAAAAGATACCCTTTTAAAATTAATATAATAGTAATTAATCGGAATTCTTAATAATTATTTATTCTTTCTCTACGCCTTCTTTCTATATATTTAAAATTATTATAAATTAAAATAATACTCGCGGCCTACCTTATTATTTAAACCCTTACTTCGGCGTTTTTTCTTAAGGTTATTATACGTCGCTATAATATTAAATATAAAATAATTAAACCAAATTAATATAAAGTATCGAGAACTCGTCGTTATACCCTCTTTTAATATAAATAAAGCCTTAAAATTATTTAAAAGTTAATCGACTTATAAGGTCGTATTAAATAATAAAGTATTAATAATATAAAAACGGCGGGCTATTAAGTAGTAGGATTTATTAATAATAATAATAAATTATTTAATTTATTCTTATAGTAAACTCGGTAGAAAATATTAAGTCATTACGGGGCTAGTCGTAATATAACCGGAATAATATCTTTAAATAATTATAATATACCGCTCTTAAGCTCTTCTACGGGTAGATAAAAAATATTAAATATTTTATACTCCCCTAGGACTTTAATTTCTCGTTAAAATATATTAATAACTAGCTAGCCCTACCTCCTAATTAACGAATCGTACTATTTAAATATTAATTACTTTTCGAATCGGGAATCGTTAGGTAGCTCGTTATAAACGAAATCGAAAAATTATTTTTATACTAAATAAAAAGTATAAACTTTACGTAGTTTATAAAGCGCTTTTAAAAATCTCTTTATATCCTATTATATATCGGTTATTACTATTAATATACTAGTGATTTTTTCGCCCTCCGTTTACCGTCGATGATATTTTTTATTACCCGTTACCGTCTCTTCCGATAAATTATTACTACCGGTAAAGGTAGGGGTAAAAACGGAGGAAGAATTTAAAAAAGAAAAAGTAAAGATTAATTTATTTAAAATTATATAAGGGCGGAGGTCTAAGGTAGGGGTATAACGCGTTTATTTAAATAAACGATTTACGGTCTTTATATATAACGGAGATAAACGGGGAGGCGATATTAAGGGGCTAGATAATAAATTAATAAATAATAATATAATTTTTATTTTAATATAATTCATAACGCGGATTATTAATATTAAGGATTAATATTAATAATTAATATAAGATTATTATAATTAAGATTAAAATAACGGAGTTAGGCGAAACCGCGTCGCGCGGTTTTACCCTATAATTAATAATATCCTATACTATTTATATAATTTAATATTAGCGCTCTTTAATCTTATTATTTATTTACCGAAAAAAACTACTCTCGTTATAAAACTTTTTCTCCGTTTATTTTACTCTACTTTATATTACCTTAAATAATTTTAATATTTTTAAATAATATCTTTAAATAACTTTTTATATATATACTCGGTTAATTTTTAATAATAAATTAATATAATTTTAAATAACTAGGTCCTCCTAAATTACTTTATATATTAATATTTAATTAACGGGTAATATTAGAATAAGCTAGGTACCGGCCGGAAATCGATAAAGAATTAAATTAAATTTATTCGGTAACCCCGATAATATAAGATTTACTACCGTTTATTTTAAATAAATAAAGGCGAGGTCTAATTATTTATCGGACTCTTTATTATTTAGGGTCTCGTTATCTTCCTTTATCTTTATAAATTATAAAAGAATAATCCTTCGGAGGGTAATATCTAGACGGTTTAATATTAAATTATATAATATTTTAGGCCGAGTAATTCTTACGTCTCTACGCGTATATAATACCGGAACGAATTAATTATAATTAGTTATATCTACTAGCTCCTAGATTTTATTTATTTTATATATATAATTATTTATTATTTTTCCCCGCCCCTTTACCCTCTTTTATTATTCGGTTATATTTTTATAAAAACCTAGAATAATCTCCGTATAATTATTAATAATCTTATCGTTAAAAGATATTAATCCTTATATAATATTAACTTTATATTTATAGGCGAGATATTTAGGTATATTTATATCGATATATTAAAAAAAAGTCGAGTCTTTAGGCCGAGTATATTTAATATAATAAAAATATAAAACTAATTAGTAATTACGATTAGGTCGTAGGTATATATATAGAGTTTAATATATCGGATTTTACCGGATAATTTATTATATTAATAAATAAAATATTATCCGTAACTACCCTTTATTAAGTTATTTATTCCGCTTTATTTAATAATAAAGATATATATCGAACTCCTCCGTTATAATATCTTTAATTTTAACCTCGGAGTTACCCTCTAAATTTACCCCCGTTTATAATTAATTAAATATACCTTTAATAATAATATTACCCGTCTCTTTCTAGATATTCTATACTTCTAGCCCTTTTATTTTATAAACGATAAACCGCGATATTTAATTAGTTAGAAATACTTTAATACTCGCTTTAATCGTTCGGTATTTATAGACCCTATATTTATTATCGTCTATTTATAATCGGGTTATTATCCGTTATTAATTTTTAATAACTATATTAATCTTAAAAATATTTATATTACTTCGATAATATTAATACTTAACTAATCGTAAACGGATATTCTCTTCGTTTAATAACTTAGTCTATAAACCGAAATATCTAGTTATAGTATATAAATATATATAATAAATATATCGTAAATCGGACCTAGTTTCTATAAATACTTAGAAGGTACCGATTTAACTAACCTTATTATTTATATTAATAACTTTTAGATTTTTCTTTACTACTCGTTTAAAAGAATTAACCGATAGGCCTATATAATTATAATTAAAATATTTAACCCGATTATTTATTCCTTAATTCTTATCGCCGTTATTATTATCGTTATTATCGTCTTTATTAAAATTACCGCTCGAAGATATTATATCTTTATTCTCCGAGGTACCGCTTAAATTATTATTATTAATTTTATAATTTACCGACTCGGGTTTAGTCTCTTTATTATTAATAACTTAATAATTATATCTCTTATATTTTCTTTATAATAAAGGTCCCTCGTTATTATTTATCCTTAACTTTATTAGATACTTTCGATTAATTTTTAATTTTATTAATTACTTATTTATTAAGCCCGATTTAATTAAAAAAGTATAAATATTAGTTTTACTTAAGTTACTTAACGTTTACTAATCTTTCGGGATATTTTTACGCGTAGATTTTTATTTATAATCATTCTATTCTAAATAATTAACCGTTAAATAAATAATTATAAAATAAATATCGTTATAAATAAATTTCTTAGCGATTTAATTTACGTGGCCGAGGTAATTTTCCTTTATAATATCGAATTATTAATCCTATACTACGGTCCTTTATATATTTTATATATTTTTAATATATTTCTTCTTTCGTCTACGATTAATTATCGCCCGTTTTTATATATTTTATAAAATCGTCGAGTCTAGCGCTTTATACGCCTTTTATTTACTCGCGAATTTTATTATCTAAAGTTTATCGTTTATTAATATATCTTATACCTCGGTAATAATCTCGTTAACGATCTTTATATTATTAACGAACTTTTTTAATATATCCTAAATTAAATCGATTTATACCCTTAATTCTCCGGCTTAATATATCGTTTCGTTAATCTTCTAGTATATATCTACTAGTGATTTATTCGTCGCTCTAATTATAAATACGAGGATCGAGGCTTTAGCGACCGTTAAAGAAAGAGAATCTTTATAAAATATTAACGAGGATAATATAATAAATAGTTAAATAATAAATCGATAAAAAATAAAGAGAGGTAAGGAGCTTTAACGAATAAAAGTAATAAAGATTTAAATAAAATTAATAAGTAAAGTAAATTATTATATTACCGATAATAATAATAATAGGGTTAATACGGTAAATACTAATAATAATACTAGTAATAATAATCGTTAATAAACTTTACGTACTAAATCTTAATACACGAAGTTATTACTCTAGAAGATTATTTTAAAATTTAAATATTTTTGACTAAGAGGTAAAGTTTAAATAAATATTTAATATTAATTAATATACGAAGTTAGTACTCTAGAAGATTATTTTAAAATTTGAATATTTTTGGCTAGGAGGTAAAGTTTAAATAAATATTTAATATTAATTAATATACGAAGTTAATACTCTAGAAGATTATTTTAAAATTTAAATAGTTTTGGCTAGAAGGTAAAACTTAAATAAATATTTAATACTAGTTAATATACGAAGTTATTACTTTAGAAGATTATTTTAAAATTTAAATATTTTTAACTAGGAGGTAAAGTTTAAATAAATATTTAATACTAAATAATAATATTCTAATTTAATCTCTTTGTTTAATATTAGTAACGGCTAAATCTTAGACGTCCTTAAATTAAATAAGAATTTAAAATTCATTTTTAAATAATAAAAATTCACTTTTAAGTAATATAATTATTAATAATAATATTTAGGCGCCCCTAGCCCCGCCTAAAAGTCTTTAAACTTTAAAATTATTTTTTAAATTAATTTTTATTTTAATTTTTACTTCTTCTTTCTCCTCTTTAAACTAACTTTCTTAATCTCTTTATTTAATCTTTATACTTTAATATTAATTATAGTAAAGAATAATAATATTTATAATTTAATATTAATCACGGAGACTAACGATCTCTTAAACGATATAGTTTATTTTAACGATAGTAATAACGAAGGGGATTTATTAAATAAACCGTCCTCTAATAATATAAATATAAAGATAACCTTAGGCGAGATACTTAAGGACGGAATCTTAATAAATCTTATTTATTAACCTCTACTATTTATTATATTAATATTATAACTAGAATTATTTTACGGAGGACTATAAATTAGTTTTCGAAGATAATAATATTAAATTAAAGTATAAAGGGCCTACCCCGAAGTTAAATATAAAACGTAAATTAGATAAAAATAATACGTTAATCCCGAAAGTTAAACCGGCGGTATTTAAGGCTTAAAAAATTAAAAAGGAATAATCGATTTATAGTAGAAAAAAGAAGGAAAAAGTAAATAAAAACGACGATAATAGTATATTAATCGATAATAACACTATATTAATCGATAACGACGTTAACTATAATTATAAGAATATAGAGGACTAACTTAATAACGAGAAGATACCTATTAAATATAAATAGAAAATACTTATTAAATTTAGAAAGGATAAAGTTATAAAGTCTATTAAAGAAACGTCTATAAAATAGGGGAAGAAAAAAATAAATTTTAAAATTAAAGAAGACGAGGACTCTAATAAATCTATAAAAAAGAAATATAATATTAAAGCCGCTAAGCCTCTAACCTAAAGAATAGTAATATATAATATTATTTATTACGACTTTCATAACCTAGTTAAAAAAAATATTAATAAACTTATTAAATACCTATATATAATCTTTATAACTTATAATTACTTTACTTTATTTATAAATCTAGGAATTTTAAAAGTCGATTAGATCCTTAAATCTAGTATCCGTTTAAATAATTAAATTATTTTATTTATAATTAACTAGTACCCGGCTAGAATCTTTATAAATTAATTAAGCGAATTCGATTTAGCCGGAATAATATATAGTTTAAAATACCCTCTCGATTATACCGCTAAATAATAGAAAGCGATAAGGGATATAGATATTAATAGGAATATATTAATAACGGGGGAGAAGGGATAATATTATATATAAACGAAGGGCCTATATATATTAAATAAATAAAAGGCGTTTAATATTAATTTATATCTTAAACGTCCGGTTAAAGAGAAGATCCGTTATTAAAAACTAATATAAAAACGATTTTATAAAATATATATTTAATTTATATTTAGATACCCCGAGGACCCGACCTTCCTAACTCTACTATTATATATTAAATTATTATTATTTATAGAGGGGGCCGCCTAGGAACCCTCCTTTTTAATCGCGAATAATATTATATAAACCGAGATTAATAAAGTAATAATAATAATTTAATAAAGTATTTTTAAATATAATTATAATAATCTTTAATAATGGTTAGAAAGCTAGTAAATCCGCGCGATATAATTTTACCGCGTTATTTATAATAGTCCTCTAGATAGTAATATTAAATTTATAAATAATTATAATAAAACTAAAATTTCGAATTTACTACTAGAGTTTAAAATTATAAATATATTAACTCTATTTTCTATAATTATAAATATATTAATACTAACGTCCTAGACTTCTAGATAGTAATAATAATAAAAACTTATATATAATAACGATAAGGCCACGATTATAATAATAGTAAATCCGAAATCTTAATATTAAATAATTAAAGTTTTAATTTTAAATAACTAAACTTTTAAATTTAAATAACTTTAGGCTCGACCCTAAAGTATATTTATTATTAATTATTCTTAAGGGTTTAATATTAGAAGGCTAGCCCTCTACTTAAAACTTTTAAATTTTTAAAATTATTTCCTAGACTAAAGTTTAGTTTTAATAAGATTTTAAATAATCTCTTTTAATTTTTAATCTCATTTCGATTATTAATCCCCTTTTAATTATTAATCCCCTTTCGATTATTAATCCCCTTTCGATTATTAATCTATAATATCGGAATTATTATTTAAATCGTTAATACCCTCTCTTCCTAATATTTACTATAATATAATATATATATTAATTAATTTACTTTATATTTAAAACTTATCGGACTATTATTATATTATAATAATATTCGAAACGCTTTTAAAAGAGACCCGTAACTAGATCTATAAGTATTACTTTATTTATATTAAAGAAATTATCCTTTATTTAATAAAGGACGAGAGGTTAATATTTAAAAGAGGCTTTTATAAATTAATAAAGTATAACGTAGGTAAAAATTATAATATCCCGATCGGAGACCCCGAAACGCTCGGGGGGGTTATTTACGTAGCGGATTAATTATATATTACTTTACTCGGCGTTAATAAAGTTATTCGTAAGAATATAACGAGTATTCTTTTTAAATATAACGTCTAGCGTTTAGATTATCCCGATTACTCGATTAATAATAAATATAATAAAGATCCCGGATCTATAGATATATAGTTCTATTTTAGTTATTATTTCCGTTATATTAAAGTTTATTTAACGATGAATAATAGTCTTAATCGTCTTCTTATTATAATAGATACTCGAGCGGAGTAACGAAATATAGGATTCGATATAAAAGATAAAGTTCACGGAGCCTTAATAACGAATTTTATAAACTCTTTTAAATAAAAAAACGAGTATTTAATATAAATAATTTAGCTACGATCTCTAACTTTTAATATAAAGAATTTATTCTATTTAAATAATTACTATTATAGGGAGGCTTTATATAATTTATATTATTATATAATTTAAAAGAGTCTTTAATATAAAAAGGAGCTCGAGCCGGCGAAGCTTTATAACTATACTAGAATTAATAATATAATCCTTAATAATAAAGATATATTAGATATTAAAGTAAAATTTAAAACGGACGTAAAAATAGTCGACCTCGATATAAACTAGGATAAACCGACGGAAGGGGAAAAAGAAGAAAACGGGGTAACGGATAATAACGGGGATTATAAGAACGCGATCTTTATAAAGTTCTAAAGTTTAAATATATCGTACTTTATCGGGGGGGCTAGGTAAAGAATAATCTTTAATCTCTAATAATAAATATATACTCTTTAATATTTAATAGATAACGATAATTAGTTAATTAATAAATACTTTTAATAAGATTTTTATTACGTCGGTATTATAATTTTATAGATAATAATAAGAAAGTCTATAAATAATCGTTTATAATTTAAATTCTACTAATATTAAAGTAATTATTAACTATAATATTTCTATACGCGGCTATATTAATATATAATAAATTTAGATTTTATTATTAAGATTACGGTATTAGTCTAAAAGTAGAATAATACGAGTATTTTAATAATTGATAATTAAAATAAGGCGAATTAAATATAATATTCGGATTTTATACTTAGACGTACTATTTAAAGATTCCGTAATAAATAGAAAGTGTTAACTCGAAGGGGTTTAGCGAGCGGAAACTAACCCGAAGGGGTTTAATAGAGTTTAGTATATTTAAAGAACTAAAGTAAAGTATATTTTAATAATTTACTTTAATTACCCTAAGTATTATACTATATTAAGACTAGTTTTATAGTGGTTACTAAGTATAATATACAGATCCCAAGAAAGGAGTATACGGTGTGGTTACGTTATTTATATTATAGTTTCCGGTACTCCGGAGCCTCTTTTAAAAATAGGAGGCTCGGAGCCCTCGCTCTAACTCTTTAGAGATTAATTCTATTATTTAAATATAGAGATTATTCTTCTATTAAGACTTTATATTTATTTTTATATTATTATAAATACCTTAAATATTATAATTTAATAATTTTAATCTCTTTTAATTTTTTTAAATAGTAATTTATTAAAAGTATAAAAGACCTCTTTAAAAATAATCGGCCCGAAGGCGAGATATATAGGATTAATACTTTAGATAAAAATATAAAAAATTTATTAAAGAATATAAATTTAATAGTAAATTAATAATTTATAGAATTAAAATATAAATAAAAAGCCCTCGAGAAAAAGGCCTCTATTATTATAATTTAAAAAAATATCGAAAACCTACGATATATTATTATAGGTAAAGGAGATTACGTTATAAAATAAAATAGAGAATTCCTTCCCTTCCCTAGTTAGAAAAGAGAACCGGGGAAGAGAAAAGAAGAGAATAAAAACTCGGTAATTCCCTTCTCTAAAATAAAGAAAGAAAGGGAATAATAGAGAATCCCTTCTCTACTCTCTTTATAAAATTAATATTATAATTTATTAACGCGCTATTTTAACGCGTATTTCAATTATATTAATTTTTATTTTAACCGCGGGTTATACTAGACGGTCTAGTATATACTTAAATACTTTTACTAAATATATTAAATATATTAAATATTTTAATATATTTATTTATATATTTATAAAGATTTAATAATTTAATTATATTAAATATATATAAATATAATAGAGTAACTAGATTAAATTCATTAATATTAAATATATTAAGTCCTAGACTCCTAGTAAATCTTCGATTTAGTAATTATAATTTTCTAGGATAATTAAGATTATTTATATTATATAACGTTATAATAGTTATTAGTACCGCGTTAGTAATTTATTTCTATATCGTTTATATTTTCCTTTTACTTTTAGATTTTATTAATTATTTATTTAATTAATAAACTCGTTAAATTACTCGGATATCTTAATATCCGGCTTTTTCATTATTTAATTTCTTATAATTATATTTATCTTTATACCTAGTATTATTTAATAATTACTTTATCGCGGAATTCTCCTTTTTAATAATAATTAAATAAGAATTTAAATTTATATTAAAATTTAAGGGGTATAAAGATTAATATATTTAAAATAACTAGTCTCTTTAGTTAAAAATTATTATAAATATTATTATAATATTAAATAATAAATAATAAAAAAGAATAATATAAAATAACTTTTATTAATTATTTTATAATTAAATTAGAAGATTAAAAAGCCTAAAACTAACTTATATTTAGATATTAATTAAATTTAATACCGAATAATAAATATTAGAATAAATTAATATATTATATATATTATTAATTATTTTATAACCGACGAAGAGAAATAAGTCTCGGGTTAATCCTTATTTATATTTAATTTAAAACGAGGTAATTAAAGTCGTTTATTTAATAAATAAAGAAAAAGAAAGACCGAAGAGGAGTTAAATAAAAACTTTAATATAATAAAATTAAGAAACTATTTAATAAATTATTCCGTAGAAGAGTTTTAAATAAAGCTAGCTAAAATTATTAATTAAAAAACGATTCTACGAGTAGAAAAAACTTTAACGCGTAATAAGGGATAAATAAATCTATTAATTATAAATTAATAAAGAATAATTTAATAGGCGAAGATCGATACTATTAATAAAAAGTATATATTAATCTTTATATTAATCTATATTATATTATTTAAATAGGATTAATACGTAGTAACGTAATAAGGTTTTTTAGGGTAAATATACCTATATTATTATAAAAACCGTCGGCGCGTCTTTAGGTAGAGAGATAATTATCGATAATAATAAAGATTTAAATTAAAAAAATAAAGAGTCTTTAAAGAATTTAAAAAATTTATTAAAATTAATAAACTATATACTTTAAATTCGATAAAAAATAGACGACGAGGAAAATTATAATATCGAGAGTAATACCGAAAAAGAAAATTAGAAGAATATTATTAAGACTTTAATTATATTATATTAATAAAGTATAATACGAGTAATTTATAATAATTATCGAAGATATTAGACTATAATATTTAAGTCGCTATAAACGAAGATTAAATATTATAATAAATATTCGTTAAAGAAATATAAATATATAGGGTTCTTATATATACGAAGAAATAATTATCTAATATATTTTTATATTAATTTATATATTATTTAATATTAATTATAGGTTAATATATACGTAAAGAGTTATAAAAATATTTACTATAATTTAATAAAGTCTTCGATAAACTCGAGTGTATATTATAATATAACATAACCTTTTAGTTTATTATAAATCTAAAGATTTATAAATTATTTAATAGAAATTAATAAGATATCCGAGGAATAAATAAATACGTAGCGCTAGACGAGGATAATTATAAATAAATTACTATACTAGGACTTAATTAATATAATTTAATAATTACGATTTTATTAAACGTAGATAAATATTAGATAAAGATAGAGAAGACGTAAAATAAATATTCGGGATACTTTTAAAACCGGAGTATACCGAGATAATAAAGAGGGTAAAGATATTTTAGAAATTTAATAAATATAAGAAACTCGAAAAGGAGCTAGAACGAATTATTTAATTTAAAGAGTTTACGAAGTTATTATAAAATTAAAAGGAGGTAGTAAATTCGATTAAATTTCTAGATATACTTTTACTAAATACGATTAATTATTTAAATTAATATTCATTATAACTAGCCTATTAAAATACCCGAAAATTCATTAATATAATAACTCTTATTATTATTATATTAATCTTTATATTTATCTTATTTATATTTTATTATTAATCGTAATTTTAGTTTTTATTTTATTTTTTTCTATCTCTTAAAGTCCTACCTATATTTCTATTACTTTATAAAGATTTTTAGAAAAGTCTAGCCTCTTTAATTAATTTTAATAAAATTGATTCTAAAGATTTATTTCCTTATATAACCTCTATATTATAGTATAGCCTTATTTACCTTAACCTAGCCTAACTTATTTTAGATTTAATTTAGATTTTAATTTAGCTTAATTTATTTTAGATTTAATTTAAATTTAAACTAGTTTCCCTATTTCTATCTTAATATAATCGGGATAGGAAAGAAATAAATACTCCGTATACTAACTCCTATTTAGATAATAATTAACTTTACCCTAACTTTTATTCTTTATTTTTTATTTTAGCCTACTTCTATACTATAATTAAATTATAATTTAATAAACCTAGCCGTTAATTTAATAAATTTTTAGATATTAATCCCGTTCTTTAATATTATAAAAGATTAATTACCTAACTAGTACTCTCTAGTATTAGGATAATTATTATAAAGGATTAATACCTTAACCCCGAAGATTGTATACGATAGTTCCTCGCCGAAGTTTAGAATAATTTTACTAGTTTTCTTAATACTTTCGACTATTTATATATTTAAGCCGAGAATAATTCTTTATTAAATACTTTATCTTTATCTACGCCTCCTCCTCCTCCTATATTAAATACGTAGTCCCTAGTTTATACTATCGTTTAGGTAATAATCTAGGCCGTATTTATTATAATTTAAATTATACCTTAACCCCCGCCCTAGGTATTCGATAAAAATACCCTTAATATTATTATTATTATAGGCCTACGCTCGTCTTCTCTTTTAAATACTTAATAATTTATTTCTTTACGATCTCGAAAGCCTCCTAAATTCGAAAAACTCCTAGATATCTCGGAATATAAAGGGAATTAAAATAAATTAGATATTTAAAAGTAAACGTTAATATAGTAGATATATATTAATTATAACCGTTACTTTACCGATAATAATAAAATTATTTATATAAAACTTAAATTAATTATTAGTAAAAAGGCTTTTAATTTAATTAACTATTATTGAAAAGAGGGTCTTTATACCTTAACTAGCTTTACCGATTAACGAAAGAAACTACGGGAAGTATATAATAACCCGTTTAAATAAAAGGATATTTAAAATTATATCCGGGAATTTAAATAAGGCTTTATACCTTTTAATAAATACTTTAACCTCGTTATTTAAAAGAAGGAACATTCTCGAATAAAGGACGAATCTTTAATTAATGTTATAAAATATAATATTAATTATACTACCTAATAGGCCTTTATCTCTTAGGGGAAAATTAATAATTAACGGTTATATACTTTCGATAAGTACGTTTATATATACTCCGAAATCGATTAAGAACTTTAGTAGATTAAGTACCGTCTATCTCGTTAGAGTACCACTTTTATTAAATTAGGATAAACCTTAAAAAGATTTATTATATCTTTACTAACTTTTACCTTTATAACCCGTTTTATTATAATAAGTATTTTTATCCTTATTACCGTAGCCCTAACTCTTTTATTTAAGGAGTTAATAGACCTCGATTCTACCTAAATTATTATTAAAAATAAATTAACGAGAACCCCGGTTATTAAGGTTATCTATAAAAAATAAAGATTTTACTTTTATTATAAATCGCCTAAGTATAATATAAAAGTCTATTTAATTAAACTAGTTAGCCTCCGATCTAGTATTATAATTATTATTAACGACGACGAGAGCGTTATAGGAGGAGTTACTCTAGACGCGGGAAAAGAATAGTCCCGGTATAAAATCGTATATTAGGATTATAAGTATCTAGAACCCTATATATATCTTTTTATTTATCGGTTATATCGTTTAATTTACCTTCGTTATTAATTAAACTTTTATCTAAATCTATTATATAGCTTTTTAAAACCGACCCTACTTTTTATAATAAATATATAGTTATTTCTTATTAATTACGGAATAACTAGTCCCGAATTTAAATTAAAGTCTTAATTAATATTAATATATCCGGTTACTTTTTTATCGATTATAATTTTATATATATTTAATATCTACCTCTTTATTTTCTTTATTATTTTTATATCGTCCGACTCTTTAATAACGTACCTATCGTTATAAAATATATTATTTATATCGTAGAAGCGATTTTAAATATTTATAATTATTAAGAACGAATAATTTTCTTTATTACTAAATTTAGTTAATACCCCGTCGTAATTAGTTTATTATACTTTTATTATTATAAAATTACTACCGATTTCTTAAATAATTCTTTAACCTTCGCTTTATATTTTTATTTAAGAAACTATACCCTTAATTTTATAAAAGTCTTCGTGGAAAATAAACTTTTTTTTATACCTTAAGAAAGTTTCTAGACTTAAAAATCCTAGTCTCTAATTTTATTTAATACCTACGTAGAGTAAACCCCGATTTAAAAAGAGTCGCTAGTATATAAAGAGCCGTTATTATTTATAGACGATAACGTTATTATTAAATAATTAATTCCGACTCGAGAGAAATTACTTTAGCTTTAGGTTTATTAATAGTATATTTAATCCTAAATTTATAAAAAGTAAACCTCGATTTAAAAAGAGTTAATTTAGTCCTAGGTTTACTAGAAGTAAACCTAGTTCTTAACTTAACTTAGTACTCGTATAAAATAATCTAAAATTTAAAAGAAATTACCCTAGTTCTAGGTTTATTAATAATAAATCTAGATTTAAAAAGAGTCTTCCCCGCCCTAGTCCTAGTTACTTATTCCTATAAGAACTAGTTATAATAATAAATATAATCGTATCGTTATTACCGTTAAATAAAGAAAGATATTTAAAATTAGGTATCGTAGCTTAGCCTCGCTTTATTCTAAGTCTTAATACTACGAATAACGAACCTAGTACCTAGTTACTCTTAATATATACGAGATAAAATCTCGATTATTTACCCGGCTTATTATACCTAACGAGTAAACTATATTTAATCTATTATTTATAAAAATCGATTAATTCCTAGGTATTCTAGAAGAAATCTCGACCTTAAATATTTAACCTCGTTAAGAATCTAGATATTATAAACTTAAACCCCGCCTTAGTTAAAACTTTAAATTAAATATTTATAATTAAGTTTAAAACCGAGTTATATTTAAAATAAATAGGGAGTTCTACCTCGCCGCCGTTATTATTTAAAAAGAGTTTTAAGTTTATCGAGATAATAAGAATATTAACCTAATTATAATCTTACCTACGCGGTATTATAAATTCCTAGATATTTTTTCGAGAAAAGACGTTAATACTTTACCCCCGTATTAATTATATAATTATATTATTAAATTTAAAGAAGGGTTATAACCTCCGTCGTCTAGTTTATATAATATAAATTGTAACGAGATCCTAGAACTCCGCCGTTACCTAGATAAAAACTTTAATAAAGATTTTATTCGAGTTAATCGGTTTTATACTATATTCTTTATCCTATTTATAAAAAAATCTAATAGAGGCCTACGTTTCTATATTAATTACCGAGGGCTTAATATTATTATTATAAAGAATAAATACTCTTTACCCTTAATCTTAGAAACCTTAAATCGATTAAATCGTATTAAGGTATTTTTTAAATTAGATATTATATCTATTTTTAATCGCCTCCGCGTTAAGGAGGGCGACGAAGAATTTATAATATTCCGTACCCGATTCGGCTTATTCGAATATCTTATTATATTATTTAGATTATATAATAACCTTACCTCGTTCTAGTATTATATTAATAATACTCTTCGTAAATTTCTTAATAAGATTTATATTATATACCTCGACGATATTCTAATCTATAACGATATCGAGGAAGAGTATGAAATCTATATTAAATATATCCTTTAGAAACTCCGCGAGGCGGGGCTCTAAATAAATATTATTAAATATAATTTCTACGTTAAGGAAATTATATATTTAAGATTAATTATTATTACTAAAGAGATTAAAATAAATTTAAAGAAAATCGATATTATCCTAAATTAATTATAACTAGTTAATATTAAGGACGTTTAAAATTTCCTAGGATTTATTAACTTTTATCGGTGTTTTATCTATAAATTTAATAAACTCGTTATATTATTTATAGTCCTAATTAAAAAAGGTACTGTCTTCGAGTAAAGTACTCGATATTAAATAACTTTTAATATTTTAAAGAAGGTTTTTATCTTTAATATTATTTTAGTTTATTTCGACCTTAACTATAAAATTATAATAAAAATAGATACGTTTAATTATATATCTAGGGGGGTCCTATCCTAATATAATAATTAAAATATCCTTCGTCCTATTATTTACTTTTTAAAGAAGTATAACCCTACCGAGTATAATTATAAAATTTATAATAAAGAGTTTATAGTAATCGTCCGCGTATTTAAAGAATAACGCTTTAAACTAGAGGAATCTACTCTCCCTATCGAGGTAATATCGGATTATAAGGTTTTTAAATATTTTATTTTATCTAAAATATTATCTCGTTATTAAGCGAGGTAAAGCGAGTTTTTATCCCGTTTTAATTATAAGATTACCTACCGGCCTAATAAAGAAGATAATAAATTTAATATATTAATACGTCGATTAAGAGACCTCTTTAAAAAGGGGGATAAATTAGATTCTAGATATTAATATTAGTATTAAATTATATTAAAAAGAAAAAACCTAGCCCTAGAAGTCCTTAAGGATTATATTTATAATATATCGTTAAATATAGCGACCCTAGTCTTAGTCCTAGTTATTTTAACTATATCGGTAATAGATTTAAAGATTTTTATTTAACTCTTTTAGTTATATTTTATATTAATTTATACGACCCCGATAAACCCCGATATAGATATCGATTTAAAATCTTAGACCCTACCTACGTCCTATAAGCCCGAATTAAATAAAGACTAGCCTATTAATCTAGATAAAGACCTATATAATACCCCGATTTATTAATTATAGGATATAATTAATTAAGCCGATTAATTCGCCCTTAAAGTCCTAGAAATACTATATTCTAAAACGCGTTATTATAACGGAATTCCCCTCGCTAAATACGAAGATAAGGATAAAGTTCTTTATTTCCGAGGAAAGAGATATATTCCGAATTCTAGTAAACTACGCCTTCGTCTAATTTAGTTAGTTTATAATAATATCGCGGGTAATTACCTAGGTCGTATTAAATATTACGAATTAATTAATCGGGCCTATTAATAGCCTAACGTCTATATTATTATCTAGCGATTCGTTAGGAATTATTATATATACCGAAGAATTAAACCTTCCCGTTAGTATATTTAAAGATAATTACGTTTATTACCGCCCCCGTAATAATATTAGAAAGATATCTCGATAAATTATATAAGTCCTTTACTGTTTTATACCTTTATAGGAATTATTTATCGGTATATCCTAGTTTTCGTAGACTACTTAATTAAGATACGGTATCTAGTATTAATTATATCGATAAAAGTAAATAAAGTTTATGATATTTTCTACTAGAATATATAGAAACTCTATAGGCTATTAGATATCTTTATTTTAAATCGAGGATTTTAATTTATATCGGAGTTTTAGGAGGCTTTATATAAATATTTTAAAATCGATTAATATATATCTACCGGGTACTATCCTTAAACGGATAATTAAACTAAATAATTTAATATTATAATAGAATACTACCTCCGTATATATATTAATTATATATAGGATAATTAGGTGAAATAGCTCCTTAAAGTAAAATTTTCTAATAATAATATTAATTCTTCTAGTACTCTAGCCTCGCCTTTTTTAATTAATTATAATTAATATTTATATATCGACTTCGAGCCTATCGAGCCCCTACCTTAAGATTTTACCGTTTAAATATATATTTATTTAATCGTTACCGATAAATTTATAATATAAATAAAAGCCTTAAACGATTACCTCCGCGATAAAATATTTATTATTTAAATTATCTTTAAATTCTCGGCTAACTAACGAAGGCGCCTATATTTAATATATTTAATAGACGATTAAATATAATTAAATATTAAGAATCTAAATATTATACGCTTTTTAGTTAAACTCGACGATTATAATATCGGCCCCTTCCGAGTTTTTAAAGTTTTCGATAATCCTTTTATAATCTAGTTAAATTTTCTATATTTAATAAAAATTTACCTCGTTTTTTACATTAGTTTATTATAATTAATAACTAATAACCCTTTACCTAGATAAATCTAGTTTATCCGAGAATTTATAATTACCGAAGATAACTAACGAGAGTAGTACGTTAACGGTATTTTAAATTCTAAATATAATCGCCGTTATAGTCTACCTTTATTAAAATACTACGTTAATTAAGAAGGTTACGTTATTATATAGGAACCCTTTTATTACTTTACCCGTTATTAATAATTTATTAATAAATATTATATCTCGAATCCTAACGCCGCCGGCCTCTACGAATTACTATATATTATTTAGAGGTATTAATATAAGGAACCTCTATTATCTTTATCTTAATCCGATTTTTAAGAAATTAACCCCCGTTTATATTATAATTTATTCCTTATCCGTTATCGTCCCCTCGGTTATTATTCCGTATCGGCTTCGACCGATACTTCGTATTATTATATAAATAAATAGTACCCTATAACCTAGCCCCGTTGTTATTATTTATAAATAATAATGTTAACGCCTAGTTTTATTCGTATACCGTCGTTTATTCCCCGTTCTATCTCTTACCCGTTATTATCGATAACTCGAATACTCCGACGCGCTTTTATCTTAATTATTTCGTTAAATAAGATTTAGGGTTACGAAATCTAATTAATCGAACTAATTATTTATTTATTTTATAGGAGCTCGACCTTAAAGAGGGGGTTATTATTATAATATAACTTTATTTATTTTAACCTAGTTTAATTTATTTTAAATTTAATTTAAGCCTTAACCTAACCTAATTTATTTTAAATTTAATTTAAATTTAAACTAGTTTCCCTATTTCTATCTTAATATAATCGGGATAGGAAATAAATAAATACTCTATATATTAACTTTTATTTAGATAGTAGCTGGCCCTACCCTAACTTTCGTCCTTTATCTTTTATTTTAACTTACTTCTATATTATAATTAAATTATAGTTTAATAAACCTAGCCGTTAATTTAATAAACCTCTAGATACTAATCCCGTTCTTTAATACTCTAAACTATTATAACTTAAATATTTAATTATTATATAAGGCCTAAATATCGTTTATAATTTAAAGAATAATCTTATATTCGATTTTTTCTTTATTATTAAATTTTTTAATATAGAGTCTCGGGTCGAATATAAATATTTTAAAAAACTTTAATTTATTATATACTCGGAAAATCTAGTTTATAAATTTATATATCTATCTTTTATACCTTCTTAAATCTATTTATAATATTAATATTTTATTTATAGTATTATTATAGGACGTTTTATTTAAGGGTTAGAATTATATCCTTTAACTCTTCTTTCTTTACGAGTTAAATTAATAATAGGAATCCTAAAAGATTCTCTAAATCCTTCTTCTACGAGATTATTAAATTAATTTTTATTTATATTATTAATTAAATCTTCGTCCTCGCTCTTTATTATATTCTCTTCCCGCCTCTTTACTTTTATTTCGTATTCTTTAAATATTATTATCTCTTCCTAGTCTAGGTCTTATTATAATATTATTATTTCGTTCTCTTTAAATTAGAAGCGATTAAAGATTATTAAAATCGAGAAAATTTCCGGACTATAAAATTTTTAAGCTAAATATAATTAATTAATAATATTAAATACTCGCTCGTATTTAACCCCTATAAAAGGTATAATTAGAATATTACGGGCGGTATAAAAAAGATAATTATAATATAACGAAAATTCCTTTTATTTATTAAATATAGATTTATTTTTATTATTAAATCCTATATTAAATTAGCCGATATAGTTATTAATATAAAAATTAGTATAAATAGTAGATTTACTCGTTTCGCGGTAACTTTAAAATTTATTACTTCGACTCTTCGGAATCGACGTCTTCTTTTTATTCTTAATAAAATATTTAAAAATATCTACGCCGACGTCTCTTTTAATATATACTTTCTTTTAACTAGTAATAAATATACGCCGATTAAATTACTTCTTAAATTATTCCTAGTAATAATCCTTTTACTTTTTATTAATCTCTTTATTTTAAATTTAACCCTAGAATATAATCGCCTTTCTAATAAAGTTTAAAAGAGTTACTATATTATATAAACCGCCTAAGATTAATTAAGTTTAAAAATAATATTATTTTAATTTAACTTAAACCTTCTTTAAACCTATTAATATAAATCTCTTCTAATTTATATTTTTAATTTTCAACTTTTTCTCTTTATTTTTAAAATAGTTAAATAAAATATTATAAACCGAAAAGACTATATAAATAGTCGGCGTATATAAAATATTAATCGTTTATATATATCGATAGAACGGTTTATTAAACTCGATAAAGTAATTTATTTAATTTTATTTATCATTATTTATTTATAATTATTCTTTCTACTCGCGAAAGAACTCTTTTAATACCGGCTTTAGTCTTCGGGCCCGGATTAATATATAATATATTAAATCCTATTTAATTACTATATCCTAGAAGAGCTTTAGCGTAGTAAATTCGTTCGGGCGTTTTTTATTATATATTCTTTATCTTTAAATTGACCTAGCCGATTAATATTTCTTCTTATTAAACCTCTTTTAAATATTTTAAAAGCGCTAAGTTACGCCGTTAACCGCTTTTATTAAAGTAAATAGAGGCTTTACGAATTTATATATTTTAAATTTAATAAATAAATAAAAATAAATATAAAGATTAATATAAAATTAAGAATACGTATCTTCATAAAAATAAATAGGATCCTAGGTTCTTTTCCTATATTAGAAAGTTTTTATTTATTTACTTTTTCGTTTTAATTCTTCTAAAAGTCTTTATTCGTTAACGAGATTTTAATAATATTAAGAAGTTTCTTTAAACCTAATTAAATAATATAAAAAAAATACGGGACGCGATAAATTCTAATATTTATAAAAAAGTCTAATTCGTTATAAACTTCGCGAAGCTCGTATTTAAACTTTCTTTTTATAATTATAAATTATATACTCTCCTCCGCGGATATCGTCTCGAGTAATTAATATATTATAATATTATTAAAGGCGTTATTTATAATAATCGATATAATACGGTCTTTGAAATTATAACGACGGATAATAATATTTAGGTACCCGGCTAGACTTTTATTATTATAATTATCTTTTATAAATTTAAAAGCTAAAAGTACCTCGTAATACTATTATCGTTAGTCGATAAAGTATATATTTATAATTATATAACTTTATTAATTTCTAGAAAACTATAAATCTAATATAAAAATAACTTTAATACCGTCGTTAAATAAATCTGAAAGAAGAAGAGGTTAAATCTTTTAATATTTCTTTATTATATAGTTTTTAATTATTAATATAAAACGGAGAGTAAATTAAGTATTAATATATTTAAATACTCGTTATATATCGATATTATTAATAAATCGTAAAGAGAGTTTAAGCCCGATAATTATTTATATAAATAATTTAAAGAAGTCCTCTTAAATTACTTTTTAACTATTAAATTTTAATATATTAACCTTTTTTTTAATCGTCTAAATTATATAATTAAGAATTTATATTAATCTTTATATTTATTATTTAAAAGAATAATAATATATCTAATTTTTAAACGAGAGTATATATTAAATCGGCTTTATTTTATATATTAAAACTTTCCTTTTATATTTCCTTAATTCGAGGTATATTCTTATATTATTTATAATATTAATTCTTAATATTATATAATTATATTTTTTATAAATATTCCTCGGCTTCTTAATATTTATTATAATATTATAAAAGAAATACTCTTACTCTAAAACTAAATTTTACGAGGTTTATAAGAAATTAAATATATAACCCTTTATTTTATTAATCTTATATTTCCTCTTTTAATTACGATACTATTACTATAAATAAAATTATACGAGGAAGTCGATAATTATTTCTAGTTTATATATATAATAACGGTAATCGTTACTTTTAATTATAAAATATTCGGTAGAAATCTTTACCGTAAATAAAATATCCCGGGGTATTATATTAAGAGGAGAAAAATATTAATTATATATAGAGTTCTTTAGGGCGAAACTATTATTTTAAAATATTCTAGGTATAAATTATATAAATAAATAAAAAGAGTAAGAAAATAAAAGGATTTAACGGTTATATTATAATTATATAATTTATTTAAATAAACTACGTCTTATAACCGAGAAATACTTTACGATAAAAATATTTAATAAAATATAATAATAAAGTAGATCTACGGCTCTTTTATATATAATAAGTTAAGCTACTCGCTATAATAACTATAAATACGTTGTTATTTAATATCCGTACTCTCTTTCGTAAATTCCTACCGAAACTTAACTAAATCCTTATTAATTAATATTAATATTATACCTCTAATTATTATAAAAAGTATAATTAATCTTAATTTTAAACTCCTTAACGGCCTATATAATATAATAATAATTAATCGGGGTTTTTAATCCTTTATTAACTAGCGGAGTTTAAAAGTAGTAAGAAAAGTATTTAATATATATAAAATTCCTCCTAAAAAAGCTCGAGTAAAGAAAATCGCGGTATAAAATAAATAATTAAAGAATAATAATAAATAGGATCTTTTTATATTAAACTCGAATTCGCTAAACTTATTAATTGTTCCTTTTTAAGAAATTAGGCTTCTTTAAAAAATAACCGATCTTTTAATTCTAAAGTTATCCTTTACGCGCCTTATCCGCGAAATTATATATATATTATATAAATACTATTTTCGGATTTAATCTAGGGCGTTAAACGCGTTATAAAAAGCCGTAGAGGCGATATTAATTAAGAAGTTTATAAATAAATTATGAATTATCTCTACCGATATAGTAATTAACTTCGATTATAGTATTTAACTTTTACGCGATTTATAATAAACGGGTTACTCTAGCCCCGAAGGATATATATTTTATATAGTAATTAAAGAGTATATTTACTAGCTAAAGATATATTATAAAATATATATATATAATTTAAGAGCTTATTATCTTTATTTTAATCTTTATATCTAGTAATTTAATAAAGCCTTTCTTCGAGCTATAAATTTTTAATTTATAATTTATTTATAAATTAAGTTATTCAAATTTAGTAATTATGAAATTAATAAATAATTTTATTAATTTCTATAATTTACTAGATTAAGATAGAAGTTTATACTTTAGTATATAATATTTTATTAATCGACTAGAAATGAATAATAGCGGCGTTAATTCCGAATCCCGTTTTTAATATTATAGATTTTATTATCCTATTTACCTCGTACCTTAACCTTACTTTAATATTTAAACTATATTAACGATACTACTCTAGGAATCTTTAATTAATCGAAAATAAGATATAGTATATTTATTAATATATAGATTAATATAATTAGTTTCTAACGATTTATATAGGCGCTTTCTTCTTTATATCCCTTAATTCTTTTATTATTATAAATAAAGTAAAATTAAATATAATTAAGGAACTTACTAATAAGACGCCTAGTTATCGTAATATTTATTATTATTATATCTTTTATTATTATACGTAAGGTCTTTCTTTAAAAGATTATTTAATTTTAATTTAATAAAGTTACTAGGATAAAGATTAAGATAAATGATACTAATATTATATATAAATTATAGTTAATGGCTCCTCTATTATTTATTTAAGCCGAAGTTATTTAATCGTAAAATAATATTATAATAAAATTACTAGGGTAAAGTCTAGGATAAATAATATTAATTAAAGTTATAAAATATAGAAAACGCCTCCTTTATAAACTATTAAATCTAGTAACTCTTAAATAAATATATATAAAGATATTAAATAGGTAAGATTACTAGTATAAAGATTAAAATAAAAGTATTAATTATTTTTATAAATTATAATATCGCTTAAATACTTATTTAGATAAATTCGAATTCGACGAGTTTATATATAATAAAGAATCTATAATATATTATAATCCGGAAAAACCTAGAATTAATATATATAACTATACGAGTAAACCGTTATTAGTTATTTTAATTATAACGGCTTTAAATATAACTTTATATACGAGTCCGCCTATATTTAATAAGTATAATCTAGATAATAATAACTACTAATATTAATATAATTCGTTTATTAACTATTTATCTTATCTTCTTTATTTAGATTTAAATTAATCTTATTCGTACCGTAAAGGGAGACCTCGTAATTTATTATATAAATAATATTTTATTACGGAGACTAAATACGTAATTAAATATTAAAAGCCGGTTATTAAATAAGAAGAGCCGGATTCTACCGAGATATTAATTAATATTAAATATAATTTAAGAGCTTTATTATAAATTAATTAATTAAAGCTCGAAGATTTAAAATTATTTAATAAAAGAAAGTTTACGCGTCTAATTGTATAAAATAAAATATTTATAAACTAAAGAGTTCGTAAAGATAAAAAGATAAAGGAGAAAAAGAAGGTTATAGGTTTAATTTAAAATAAAGCTCTAGGTAATAATTTTCCTAACTCTTTCTCCTAATATTATTTTAATTATTATATTAATATATTACTTTAGTTAAAATAATAACGAAAGCTCGAGGTAAGAAATATTTAATTTATATCCTAACCTTATTATAATTAATATATTAATTTATTATTATTTATAGCCCTTAAGGTTAAGAAATCCTAATTTTAAAAAGGAGAGAAATCTTAAACCCTAAAAAACTTTATAAATCGTAAATATTTTACTTTTTATTCTAGATTTATTATAATTATTATATTAATTTATTAATATAAAGAAAGTAAAGAATATAAACGGAGATCTAAATTTAGTTATTAAATAAAAACCTAGTTTAAGATAATAATAAAGATATTAATATACGCCCTCTAATAATTCGAAAAGCTTTAGTCGTAACGAAAACTCTACGACGATAAATTAAGAAACGGGGACGGAAGATAAGAGTTATTCCTATAACCCGTCGACGCCGTATAAATTAAAGACGTAAATATTTCGTCTTTTTATTTAATTTTATCTTAATTAATATATTAATTTATTACTAGTATTTATACTTCGCTAAATTCGATATTATTAGAAAATTATTAAGTTTTTTATTCCTAAAGCGCTATCCTAATATCTAGTTCGAAAGATTATATAAGATATATAATTAGGCTATAATTTCCGATAATAATTAACTCCTTTAAGAGTATTATAAAAGACGACGGAGTACTATATAATTATATTATTTTCTAGTAAATTTTAAACCTATTATATTATTAAATATACTAATATTTAGAACTTATAATAACGAATTTTACTATTATATATACAAAGTATATAATTATTTAGGCGAAGGATATTAGATTATTAAAAAATCTAACGGGGGTATATAAAGGAAATATTAATATTTTATAATATTTAATATAATAAAATCTTAATATATTACGTTTATTTTCTTTTTAATAAATCGTGAATATATATCTAATAAAAGGAATTAAGAATATACTAGAATAACTAGTATAATTTAAGGTTAGGATAAAGATTAATATAATTAAAATACGTATTAAAAGAGCGCGTTAATCGGTTATAACTATTAACTTTATAGAGAGGGTAGAGATAAGAAATAATAAAGAATCTCTTTCCTTCTTTATTTTCTCTTAATATTCTCTTCTCTTCTTTATTCATTCCCTTCCCTACTTCGGGGAAGAGAATAAGAGTTAGTTTTATCCCTTCCCTTTTTTATTCCGCGGCGTAAAAGAGATAAAGAAATCGAAAATAATCCTTAAGAATTAAATATAGAAAACGAAAAAAACTAGACAATAAATCGTAATTAAATCGGTTTTAATATAAATTAAGGTAATTTATAATTATCGAAACTATAAAATTTCTATATAAAGAATTCGTAAAATTATCGAGAATAAATTTATAATATAGAGATTACGTTCCGTTTAACGCTTATAAACTTTCGAATAAATAAAAAAAAATCTTATATATAATATTTTATTTAAAGAGGTAAATTAAAAAGTTATAAAATAAATATAAAGAACTTTATTTAATAGATATATTAATATAGAAATTCTTTTCGGATTATTTATTTAATATAATCGAGGACCCTTTATACCGATTTATAAATATAAATCTTAAATATTAATATATACGTTAGAGGAATAATTAATCGGTATAAAATTTCGATATTTATTTTAATATTTTAGAAACTAAACTATATCTTGATAATAAAGAGTAATAAATAATTTATTTAATAATTTATTTAAGATTTAATATTTTTAAAGAAATTAACCGAGCCTAAAATATCTTTATTAAACGAACCGAATTTATATTATTTATAGTATATTATAAATATAATTTTAATCGGGACTTTAAAATATAAAATAATAATTAAAATAATTAATTAAGATCTCGAAAGAGGTATAAAAAAGAGTTAAAAAACGGAGATAATAAAAATAAATCTAATATAAAGAGATAAGATTCTAATAATAGTAATTATAGAAATATAAATAAAATATATATAACTCGCGGGAGTAATAAGAACCTTAAGAATATTAAATATTTTAATTATTATAAATTCGGCTACTACTATAATAAATATCTAAAGAAGAAAATAAAGATTATTAATTATATTAGCGATTATATTATAGAGTTAAAAAATAATAAATTATTATACTATATTAAGACTAGCTTTATAGTAGCTATTAAATATAGTATATAGATTTTATATAGGGAGTATATAGCGTAGTTACGCTATTTATATTATAGTATTATATTATAGTTTCTAGTACTTCGGAGCCCCTCTTAATAGGAGGCTCGGAGCCCTCGCTCTAACTCTTTAGAGATTAATTCTATTAATTAAATATAAAGATTATTTTCCTATTAAGACTTTATATTTACTTTTATATTATTATAAATACCCTAGGTATTATAATTTAATAATTTTAATCTTTCTTAACTTTCTTAAATAATAATCTATTAAAAATATAAAAAATCTCTTTAGAAATAATCGTCTCGAAGGCGAAACGTACGGGATTAATACTTTAGATAAAAATATAAAAGATTTATTAAAGAATACTAATTTTACGGTAGATTAATAATTTATAAAATTAAAATATAAATAGAAAGCCCTCGAGAAAGAGGCCTCTATTATTATAATTTAAAAAAATATCGAAAATTTATAATATATTATCGTAGGTAAAGGAGATAAAGAAATCGAAAATAATTTTTAAAAATTAAATATAAAAGATAAAAGCGGCCCGACGATAAATCGTAATTAAATCGGTTTTAATATAAATTAAAGTAATTTATAATTATCGAAACTATAGGATTTTTATACGAAGAATCCGTAAAATTATTAAAAATAGATTTACGACGTAGAGACTATATTCCGTTTAATACCCGTAAACTTTCGAATAAACGAAAAAAAGATTTTATATATAATACTTTATTTAAAGAGGTAAATTAAGAAATTATAAAATAAATATAAGAAACTTTATTTAATAAATATATTAATAAAGAAATTCTTTACGGATTATTTATTTAACGTAATCGAGGACTTTTTAAACTAAGTTATAAATACGAATTTTAAGTATTAATATATATATTAAAGAAAAAATTATTTAGTATAAGATTTTAATATTTATTTTAATACCCTAAAAACCGAATTATCTCTTTATAATAAAGAGTAATAAATAATTTATTCAATAACTTATTTAAGATTTAATATTTTAAAAGAAGTTGACCGAGCCTAAAATATTCTTATTAAACGAACCGAATTTATATTATTTACGGTATATTATAAATATAATCTTAGTCGGGATTTTAAGATATAAAATAATAATTAAAATAATTAATTAAAACCTCGAAAGAGGTATAAAAAGAGGTTAAAGGGGGGAGATAATAAAAATAAATCTAATATAAAGAGATAAGGTTTTAATAGTAATAATTATAAAAATATAAATAAAACGTATACGACTCGCGCGAGCGATAAGAATCTTAAGGATATTAAGTATTTTAATTATTATAAATTCGGTTATTACTTTAATAAATATCCAGAGAAGAAAATAAAGACTATTAATTATATCGGCGATTATACCGTCGAATTAAAAAATAATAAATTTTTAAAGAAAGTCTTTATCCCGAGGGAATAAAATAAAATAAAAACCCGACCGAGTATAAATATCGATAACGAAGTTATTACGAACCTAATTAATATCGATATAAAAATTATTTATATTAAAATGAATAAAGATTTAGGAGCGGAGATAAATATTATTAATAAAATATTTATATAATAATATAACCTAGCGCGTTTTAAAAGCGAGCCGTTACCGACTCTTAAATAAATAAATAAGTAATTTATTTATTATTATAATATTTATAATATCGTCTACTATTTAATTAATTTATAGAGATAAATTAGGGAGTATAGTAATATCTTTTATTTTATTAATAAAAAAGGCTCGTTTATTATTATAAATATACTAGTTATAAAAAAGAAAAAGATCTAAACCGACTATAATATATATATTTAACGGTTCGGTATCGCGCTAAATATATATATATATTAAAATTATTTAAGGATTTTATAAAATTATTAAAGACGTAATTAATTATATATATATTAATTTATATTAAGATTAATCCCTTTAATCAAGATCCTATTAATAAGAATAAGATTAAGAAAGGCGATACTACTATTAATATAATATTTTTTAATAGTTTCGTTATTATACCGCCTACGCTTTTTAACGAATTTATAGATTTTAATAATATCTTTTTAAATAAAAAAATAGGTCGATTACTATTATATAAAAACGGCGACTATATAATTAATATAAAGAGTAACCTATTATACGGGCCTCTTTATAATTTATCGAATCTAGAATTAATAGAGTTAAGAAGATACCTAGACGACGCTTTAACGAAGGGTTAAATTAAATACTCTATAAACTCCACTAGGGCTTTTATTCTTTTTATTCTAAAAAATAATAATAAACTACGATTATATATTAACTACTAAGGTCTTAATAAAATTATTATTAAAAATCGTTACCCGTTATCCTTAATTAATAAGACGCTAAACCGTCCAAATAATATTATATAATTTACGAAACTTAATTTAAAAGATATTTATTATCGAATAAGAATTAAAGGAGGCGATAAATAGAAGATAATATTTCGTATATAATATAATCTTTTTAAATATATAGTAATATTATTTAATTTAACGAATATATTTATTACTTTTTAAATTTATATTAATAAATCGTTAACGGGCTTAATAGATATATTTTATATTATTTATTTAAATAATATCTTAATTTATTTAAATTTAAAAGAGGAGTATATTAATTAATTCATACTCGCGTCTAGTTAAAATACTTAGTTAATTACGGGCTACTCCGTATATAGTATTTATTTTCGTAAAAAAAACCTTCCGACTCTATCGCCTAGGTATATATATTATTTAGAATTAAAACTTTTATTTTCTTTTTATCGTAAGGCTACGATTATAAATAATTATTAACTACTAATCCGTTCTTTATATAATCGGTTCTTTTTTAATCTTCTACGTCGATATTCTTTATTTAAGAATCTAGATTTAGTTTAGATTTTATATTTAATATATTTTACTTTAAAACCCGAATTCGATTTAGATCTTTTTAAATCCTAGTTTTCTCGATAAATTTAAGCGTCCGTTTATTAACCTTAATTCGCTCGAATCGAGTTTATAATATTAATACCGTATTTTCTAGTTTTTTTTTCGAATTTATCTCTTTCTTTTCCCCCGTTATTTAAATCTCTTATAAATATAATTTGTATTTTAACCCCGGTTTTATACCCCTAGGCTTTTTTTCTATATTATCCTCTCTCTAGTTTTTATTTCTTAACTCTCTCTTATTTATTAATTTCCTTCGGCCGGTTCGGTTTTTAAAAGTTATAAAGATCTCCTTTATTAATTACTCTTTACTCTACTCGCTTTTTTGTAGCGCGGAATAAATAGGTCGAATTATAAAAAGTATAATTATTTTTATTATATACCGCGTAAACCTTCTTCGCTATTAGGGCTATTATATTATAATTACGCGTATTATATATTTATTTATACTCTACGTACTATATTCTCCTTTTATATATAGTAATTATATATCCGTACCCTTAGTACCTATAGTACTAGATCGACGAGGTTGATTAATTATATTTCTCGACTATTTTTATTCCTTAATATATATTTACTACTTCTTTCTTAATTATTTTATCCGTTATCTCCGGTATAGCGGCGTTTATTATTAATAATAAATATTATTTCTTTATTCTATCCGCCGCCGATTTTAATATATTAGATATTTATTTTACTCCTATAATCTCTAGCCCTAGATAAAGGATTTAATTATCCTCTTCGATTTTTTTCCGTATAATTATTAGGTCGTTTATATTAATTAACGAGATCTTAACCCCGTATATTATAATTAGGAACCATTTTCGTAGGACCCTCGTTAATTTATACTTCTCTTTTAATTACGATATCTTGTATTTTAATATCTCTTTAACTTCTATTATTATTACCTATAAAAATATATCTTTATTTTTTAGTCGATTTATTATTATAATCTCCTTAATATACCCGGTTCGAGTAGACCGAATTCTTATAACTAGCTCCTCGCTTCCTATACCTTTTATACGCTCTCGTTTTTTAGGATCTTCGATTTATACGAGGATTTATTTTATCCTTTTTAAATTCCTTATCGTTTCTTCTTTTAAATTTTAAAGATTCTATATAATAACCCCCCTCGTTATAGAGGTATCTTCAAATAGGTTTCTTTAACTTTATCTTTTTATTAAAGGAGGGGGAGGAGGAGGAGAAGAAAGAGGAGAAAAAAGAGATAAATTTTTAATAAACGAGTCGCGTTTAATCGATATATCGGTCTAGTTATTTATATTATCTTTAATCCGTATCGCGAGTTATTTTTTTAATCTATTAACTTCTTTTTCTAGTATAATTACGGTTCGGTATAATCCTTCGATATACGAGCTCGTAGTATTGATTATTATTTATAAGATTTATCGCTTTAATTCGTCGATTCCTTCCTATCTATTAAATTTATTTAGGACGGATATTATCCTCTATATTCGTTCCTAATACGATAATAAACGTATTTACTCGTATTCTTTACTATTAAAAAGTAATTCTATTACTAGTAATCACGTTATTTATTAAATATTTTCCGCTTTTTTTATTATCGCGTCGCCGCCCTCTCCCCCCTCTATATCGGTAGCGGTCTTATTCTCCTATTAATAAACTTCCTCTATATTTACCTCTATATTCTCCTTTATATTAATCTCTTCTTTATAAATTATTCGATATTTTATTTCTCTAGTACTTTACCCGTTAAGGAGTATATTAATTATATATAATAAATACTCGAACGTTTATAAAAATTCCTTATTCGCGAGTTTTAAGAAATACGAGTTCTTTACTCGGTTAATTAAATTTCTAGAATTTATCGTAAATACCGAAGGTATATTAATAAACAAATATAGTATTAATATAATTTAATTCTAACTAAAATCAAAATTCTTTTATAATATATAAATATTTTTAGACTTTATTAATTTTTATTATCGATTTATTTATTATTATTTATAGATAATAAACCTATTAATAGGTTTATTAAAAAGTAGTTAAGATAATAAAAAGTTTAATTTATTTAAATAACTTAAAGAGGCGGAGTAAACGTTTTACCTACTTCGCGACTTATTTATATATATATTTATTTTTATATACTTTAATCTAGAATTAAAAATTCGGATTAAAATAAATACTTCTAATTTTATTATAACTACGATTTTAACGTAGTTATAAAATAATAACGAATAATATCCTATCGTTTTCTGGTCCCGTAAAATATAAAGTTTAGAATTAGATATAAGGTTTATAATAATTACACTACGGAACAGAGAAGGGAATTTCGAGTTTTTCGAAAATCGGGCAGGGAATTAATAAAAAAATAGGGAAAAATAAGCGTAAAATAAATTTCCTGCCCGGAGTAGAGAAGGGAATAGGTTAAAAAAGGTAAATTCTCTTCCCTATTCCGTAGCGTAATAATAAAAAGCTCCTTATAATCGTTATAATATTTAAATAATAACGATACTACCTCCGAGTCGAGGGGAGTTTATATAAAGTAGAAATCTTAATTAATTATAATAACCTAAAGAGTTTTATAAATATTAAATAATTAAATAATCACTAGGCGCGCTAGGTAATAAGACTTTTATCTTTTAATTTCTTAATTTCGTATTATTTTATAAAAAGTAGTCTAGCCGATAACCCCTCGCGTTATTTTAATTATAAAGATTAGGATAATTTTTTAGATAATATATTATTTATATTATAATAAAAGTTATTAAATTTAGAAAATATTAATTAAGGCCCTATCTTTACTATAATATAAAATACATTTATAAATATAGAAGATTTAAATATAAATAATATTTCGCCGGCGTTAAATAATATATCCGTAGATATTATATAAAATTTAATATATATAAAATTTACGTTATTAGGGTCTTTAAGACTTACTATAAAAAAAGTATATTTCTTAATAATATATTTATCTAGGCCTAGGGAGTTAATACCTAGACGGGAAATTCTAAAAAGTTTAAATAAAATATTTATCTAAATCGATTATAATATAATAAAAAGATTATTTAATCTTATCGCTAGAACTATAAACTATAGATTATTTATTCTATATATTATTACTAAATTAATGATATTTTACGAAACGACTTATAATACTAAAAATTTATTAATAATTAAAATAATTCGTGTTTTATAAAAGGATAATTCCTTCTATTAAATAAAAATCGCCGAAATTATATAAGTGGATTACTAACGTTCCGCCGGAGTATAAAATTTAAATTCTATATTAATTCTTAAATATAATAATAAGATTTATATATTTAAAGAAGAATTAATCCGCGAAGAGTTATTAAAACGATATTATAATAATATATTAATAGGGTATTTTAGTATTAAAAAGATAACGGAGTTATTTATTAGAAAATATTTCTAAAGTACTCTTAAGGCCGACGTATAAAAATATATCGATATATATTATATATACTAGCGGGTTAAGGTATATCGATACCGTTTTTATAACGAGATTAATTCTCTATTATATCCTACGAGGCCGTAAAAGGAAATTATAATAAATTTTATTACTAGTTTACCTCTAAATAAATAATATAAATATATTTATAATACGGTCCTTATAATTATAAATAAATATATAAAGATATTACGATATATTTTAATTATAAAAATAATCGACTCTACGGGGTTAATAAAATTAATATTCGAAGAAATTATCCTAAAGTTTAGAGTTTTTAATAGGATTATTTCGGATAAAGATTCTATCTTTATAAATACGTTTTAATTAAAAGTATACTATTTAATAAAAATTAAAAAATACCTAAATACCGTATTTTATTTATAGACGGATAATTAGATAAAATATTAGAATTAAATCCTAAAATACTATTTAAAAATCTTTTATTTAAGCGAGTAAAATAACTAGGTAGTACTTTTACTTATAATAGAATAAATATACTATAATATATAGTATATAATAATAAAATAGATATTATTTATAGTTATATATAGTTATAATTTATTTCTTAAACCGCGTCTCGAGGGTAAAATATATAAAGGAGAAATACTATTAATATAAAAAAGAATTTAAAAATTAAAAACTTTAAAAGAGTATTTAATAAAAGTATAAAATATCGCGGTCGAGGTATAAAAATATAACTATAATAAAAGATATAAACCGAAATTATTTAATATAAATAACCTTATACTATTATTAATTAAAAACTTAATATAAAAATAATTAAATAAGAAGTTCTTTTATAAAGTAATTAAACTATTTAAGATTTTAGATATTATCGAAATATAAGTATACTACCTAAGATTATTAACTAGTTATTATATTTATAATATTTTCTATATATCGTTTCTAAAGTCGTATTATTAATAATAGAGTAATATTTCGATTCCTAATATATCTTTACTAGAATTAATAAATAATATAAACGAATAAAAAGTAGAAAAAGTACTAGAAAAGAAGAAGATAAAGGGCGAGGTACTTTATTTTATAAAATAATTAAGATAACTAAAGACCTTTAACAAATAAGTTAATATAGATATTTTAGATAACGCGCTAGAATTATAAAAAATATTCGAAGAGAATATAAAGATAGAAAAATTATAGAAAGTAAAAAATAGGAAAGAAAAGTATTATTAATTATTAACTATTATTAACTACTTCTTATTAATAAATTTCGAGCGAGACGTATTTTTACCGTTAATAAAATATTTACCGGTAGGTTTATATCTAAGGCGGCTAGTTTTCTTAATATTAAAACTCGGTTATTTATAAATAAGGACGCGGGCGGGAAATCGAGTTAAAAAATAAAAACTAGAAATAAAATTAAAATTAAAGTTTTTAATTTTAATTTTAATTTCTTCTTTAGAAACCTTATAAGAAAATATTAATTTTATTTAAAATATAACGACTCGTACTCTCTATACCGTCGTATTAAGGGCGAGGCTCTACGATATCTTTAATTAAAAAAGTTTTATAACTAGACGTTATAACTCTTTATATACCGCTAGAGAATAAAATAAAATCGATAATATCGAGATTATTAAAAATAAGTATATTTAATTAATTAGTAACGGGATTAAGGCCGGGAGAAGAGTTATATTCGGAGATATTTTATATATATTATATATAAGTCTTATCTTCCGCTTTATAGTCGGCTTTATTTTCGTCCGTCGATTCGAGTAAATTATTAAATTAATTTTATATAGTCCTATTTTAAAATATATTTATATCCCGGGTAATAATCCATCCTTAAAAAATTATTAATATATAAATTATATCTAAACTATATTAATTTACTAGAGTATAAAAGATATTATTTATACCCTCGATATTTATAATAAACCGAGATATTAATTATAATATATTCTTCCCTCTTTTAATATTATTACTTTTAAATTTAGTCTTTTAAAAAAAAGTTATAATATCTTTTATATATTTAATAATACGTTAACGAAGATATTTATCGAGGCCTCGACGTTTTAAATAGTTAAAGAGAGAATTTATAAACGTATAAAATTTAAAAGGAATCTAGATATATTAATATAATTTAGTTTCGGAATACTAGCGATAAATAGAATTATATAGATATTTATTCTTTACGTAATAAACGTACTTTATATATAGTATTTTATTATATAAAATATAATTATCTAGACTTATCCGCTTATAGTAGTAGAGGTATAAAAATACGGATAAAAGTAGGATAAAAATAAAGCGGGCGGCTATTATATAGGGAGCGATAATTAGAGATATATTAAATCTCTAGATACTACTATTAATATTATATATCGTAGAGATTAAACTAATATATTAAATATTAAAATAATCTAGTTATATACGCGTCGCTAATAAAGTAAAGTATAAAATTAATAATTTAAAAATAAAATAAATATTATAATAATACTAATTATTTTAAAAATATAAATAAATATCTTATTTAAAAATAGAATAAACTATTTATTTATTTTGATAATTATAAAATTAAAGAAAGAATTTAAAAAAAGAAAAGAAAGATTTATTTAAATTACGATATATTAACTCTAGTTTTATTTACGGAATATATATATAATATTTATAACCTCGAGAAAGAGCTTAAAGATACGACCGAGATTATTATAAATTAATAAAAGTCTAAATATAATATAGTTATTAATAGTAATATATAGGAGTTTATATATATAGAAGATAATAGGATATTATAGAAGAAGAAAAGTTTAAAAATCGGCGAAGATTTTATATTTATATCAAAATCGCTACCTATATATATTTACTCCTATAACTAGAGTTCTTCCTAAATAATAAAATAAAATAATTTATTTTACCGCCGATATTATTAAAGCCCTATTAATAATAAAGGTTTATAGTTTTTAATAATAATTTTAATATTCTTTCCCTTACTTTTCTCTTTAAGTTTTAAGGCTTTTATCGAATACCTAATATAATCTACGACTATATAACTACGCCGATTACGAACTACACGCGACGTATTATTAATTTTAAGATATAATTTATTTCTCTCTCTTTTTCCTATTAGGTTTAAAGGTTTTTCCTTAATATATTATTACTATAAAACTAGGAGATTAATAGAATTAGGTAGAAGGCGTAGGCGTTATATATATACTCTATTTAGTTTCGACTCTCCTATATTATACTCTTTCGTTAAAAATATTAAAGTATTAAATTAATATTTATTAATTTCGAGGGCGAAACCTCTAGAAAGGGAGGTAATTATTAAATTATATTAAAACTAACTTTATAGTAATTACTAAGTATAATATATAGATCCTATATAAAGAGTATATAGTATAGTTACTCTATTTATATTATAGTATTATATTATAATTTCCGGTACTCCGGAGCCCTTTTTAATAAAAGACTCGGAGCCCTCGCTCTAATTCTTTAGAGATTAATTCTATTATTTAAATATAGAGATTATTTTCCTATTAAGACTTTATATTTACTTTCATATTACTATAAATACCCTAGGTATTATAGTTTAATATAAACTCTTAAGGAAGTTTTTATCCCGAGGAAATAAAGAGAAATAAAAACCCGACCGAATATAAATATCGATAACGAAGTTATTACGAACCTAATTAATATCGATATAAAAACTATTTATATTAAAATGAATAAAGATTTAAGAGCGGAGATAAATATTATTAATAAGATATTTATATAGTAGTATAATTTAAAGTATTTTAAAAGCGAGTCGTTATTAACTCCTAAATAAATAAACGGGTAATTTATTTATTATTATAATATTTATAATATCGTCTATTAGTTAACCGATTTATAGGGATAAACTAGAGAGTATAATAATATTTTTTACTTTATTAATAAAAAAGGCTCGCCTATTATTATAAATATATTAATTATAAAAAAGAAAAAGATTTAAACCGACTATAATATATATACCTAATAATTCGGTATCGCGTTAACTATATATATATTAGAATTATTTAAGGATTTTACGAAATTATTAAAAACGTAATTAGTTATTTATATATTAATTTATATTAAAGTTAGTCCCTTTAATTAAAATCCTATTAATAAAAACGAGGTTAAGAAAGGTAATACTATTATTAATATAATATTTTCTAATAGTTCCGCTATCGTACCGCCTATACTTCCCGACGAATTTATAGATTTTAATAATATCTTTTTAAATAAAGAAATAAATCGATTACCGTTATATAAAGACGGCGATTATATAATTAATAAAAAAATAACCTATTATACGGGCCTCTTTATAATTTATCGAATTTAGAATTAATAAAGTTAAGGAGATACTTAAACGACGTCTTAATAAAGAGTTAAATTAAATACTCCGTAAACCTCGTCGAGGTCTTTATCCTTTTTATTCTAAAAAAGAATAACGGACTATAATTATATATCGACTACCGAGATCTTAATAAGATTATTATTAAAAATTACTACTCGTTACTCTTAATTAATAAGACGCTAGACTATTTAAATAATACTATATAATTTATAAAACTTAATTTAAAAATATTTATTATTAAATAAAAATCAAGGAAGGCGATAAATAAAAAATAATATTTCGTATATAATATAATCTTTTCGAATATATAATAATATTATTTAGTTTAACGAATATACCTACTACTTTTTAAATCTATATTAATAAATCGTTAACGAGTTTAATAAATATATTTCATATTATTTATCTAAATAATATCCTGATTTATTTAAATTTAAAAGAGGAGTATATTAACTATATATAATAAATACTCGAACGCCTATAAAAATATTCCTTATTCGCGAGTTTTAAGAAATATAAATTCTTTACTCGGTTAATTAAATTTCTAAAATTTATTATAAATACTGAAAGTATATTAATAAACGAATATAAAATTAATATAATTTAGTCTTAACTAAAATTAAAGCCCTTTTATAATATACAAATATTTTTAGACTTTATTAATTTTTATTATCGATTTATTTATCGTTATTCGTAAATAATAGGTTTATTAACGGGTCTATTAAAAAGTAGTTAAGATAATAAAAAATTTAGTTTATTTTAATAACCTAAAGAGGTAGAGTAAACGTTTTATTTATTTAATAATTCATTTTTATATATACTTATTCTCGTATACTTTAATCTAGAATTAAAAACTCGGATTAAAATAAATATTTCTAATTTTATTATAACTACGATTTTAACATAGTTATAAAATAATAATAAATAATATCCCGTCGTTTTTTAGTCCTATAAAATATAAGGTTTAGAAATTTAATACGAGATTTATAATAAAGAGCTCTTTATAATCGTTATAGTATTTAAATAATAATAATACTACCTCGAGGGTAGTTTATATAAAGTAGAAGTTTTAATTAATTATAATAATTTAAAGGATTTTATAAATATTAAATAACTAAATAATCGCTAGGCGTGTTAAGTAATAAAACTTTTATTTTTTTATTTCTTAATTTTATATCGTTTTAAAAAGAGTAATTTAATTAATAACTCTTTATATTATTTTAATTATAAAGGCTAGGATAACTTTTTAAATAATATTTTATTTATATTATAATAGAAGTTATTAAATTTAGAAAATACTAGTTAAGGCCCTATTTTCGCTATAATATAAAATACGTTCGTAGATATAGAAAATCTAGATATAAATAATATTTCGCCGGTATTAAATAATATATCCGTAGGCGTTATATAAAATTTAATATATATAAAATTTATATTATTAGGGGTTTTAAGGTTTATTATAAAAAAGATATATTTTTTAATAGTATATTTATTTAGGCCTAGAGAGTTAATACCTAAATAAAAAATTCTAAAAAGTTTAAATAAAACGCTTATTTAAATCGATTACGATATAATAGAGGAATTATTTAATTTTATCGCTAGAATTATAGATTATAGATTATTTATTCTATATATTATTATTAAGTTAATAATATTTTACGAAACGGTTTATAACGTTAAAAATTTATTAATAATTAAAATAATTAGTATTTTATAAAAGGATAATTCCTTCTCGTAAATAAGAATCGCCGAAATTATATAGGCGGATTACTAGTATTCCGCCGGAGTATAAACTTTAAATTCTATATTAATTCTTAAATATAATAATAAGATTTATATATTTGAAAAAGGATTAATCCGCGAAGAGTTACTAGAATAATATTATAATAATATATTAATAAAGTATTTTAGTATTAAAAAGATAATAAAGTTATTTATTAGAAAATATTTCTAGAGTACTCTTAAGGCCGATATATAAGAATATATCGATATATATAATATATACTAGCGGGTTAAGATATATCGATATTATTTTTATAACGAGATTAGTTCTCTATTATATCCTATAGGGCCGTAGAAGGAAATTATAATAAATTTTATTATTAACTTATCTTTAAATAAACGATATAAACGTATTTATAATACGGTTCTTATGATTATAAATAAATATATAAAGATATTACGATATATCTTAATTATTAAAATAATCGACTCTACGGGGTTAATAATATTAATATTCGAAGAAATTATCCTAAAGTTTAGAGTTTTTAATAGGATTATTTCTAATAAAGATTTTATTTTTATAAATACGTTTTAATTAAAAGTATATTATTTAATAAAAATTATAAAGCGCCTAAATACCGTATTTTATTTATAGATAAATAATTAAATAAAATACTAGAACTAAACCCTAAAATATTATTTAAAAACTTTCTATTTAAGCGAGTAAAATAACTAGGTAGTACTTTTATTTATAATAAAATAAATATACTATAATATATAATATACGATAATAAAATAGATACTATTTATAATTATATATAGTTATAACCTATCTCTTAAGCCGCGTCTCGAGGGCGAGACGTATAAAGAAGAAATACCGTCGATATAAAAAAAAGAATTAAAAAATTAAATACTTTAAGAAAGTACCTAATAAAAGTATAAACTATCGCGGTCGAGGTATAGAAATATAACTATAATAAAAGATATAAACCGAAATTATTTAATATAAATAACTTTATATTATTATTAACTAAAAATTTAATATAAAAATAACTAGATAAGAAGTTCTCTTATAAAGTAATTAAACTATTTAAGATTTTAAATACCGTCGGAATATAAATATACCGCCTAGTATTATTAACTAGTTACCGAATTTATAATTATTTTTTATATATCGCTTTTAAAGTCGTATTATTATAATAGGGTAATATTTCGATTTTTAATATACCTCTACCGGAATTAATAAATAATATAAACGAATAAATAATAAAAAAGATACTAAAAAAGAAGAAAATAAAGAGCGAGGTACTTTACTTTATAAAATAACTAGAATAAGTAGAGACCTTTAATAAATAGGTTAATATAGATACTTTAGAAAATATATCGGAACTACGAGAAGTATTCGAAGAGAATACGAAAATAGAAAAGATATAGAAAGTAGAAAATAGGAAAAGAAAGTATTACTAATTACTAGCTACTATTAATTACTTTTTATTAATAAACTTCGAGCGAGATATATATTGATAATTAGTAGCGCGCTTATAAATAGATTTATATCTAAAGCGGCTAGTTTTTTTAATATAAAGACTTAGTTATTTATAAATAAAAACGCGGCTAGGGAGTCGAGTAAAAAAATTAAAACGAGAAATAAAATTAAAAATAGAATTATTAACCTTATCTTTAATTTCTTTCTTAAAGGTTTTACGAGAAAATATTATTTCTTTTAATATATAACGATTTATACTCTTTATACCGCTATATTAAAAGCGACTTTTAAAAGAATTAAAGCGAGTAGTAGTATCTTTAGTTAAAAAAACTTTACGTTAAAATATTATAACTCGTTATATACTATTAAAGAGAAGGGTAGGATCGATATTATCGAGATTATTAAAAATAAATATATTAAATCAATCGGTAGCGAGATTAAAGTCGGGAGAAAAGTTATATTTAAAAATATTTTATATATAACGTATATAAGCTTCGTCTTCGTCCTTATTATCGACTTTATCTTTATCCGTCGATTCGAGTAGATTATTAAATTAATATTACGTAGTTTTATTTTAAAATATATTTATATTCTAGGTAATAATCTCTCCCTAAAAAGTTATTAATATATAAATTATATCTAAATTATATTAATTTATTAGAGTACGAAAGATATTATCTATACCCTCGACGTTTATAACGAGCCGAGATATTAATTATAGTATATCCTTCCCCCTTTTAATATTATTACTTCTAGGTTTAATCTCCCGAAGGAAGGCTATAATATCTTTTATATATTTAATAATATACTCGCGAAGACGTTTATTAAGGCCTCGACGTTTTAAATAATTAAAAAGAAAATTTATAAAAATATAAAATTTAAGAGGAATCTAGATATATTAATATAATCTAGTTTTAAAATATAAGCGATATATAAAATAATATAAGTACTTATTCTTTATACAATAAATATTCTTTATATATAATATCTTATTATATAAAATATAGTTATCTAGATTTATCCGCTTAAAGTAGTAAAAGTATAAAAATACGGATAAAAGCGGGGTAGGAGTAGAGCGGGCGGTTATTTTATAAAAAACGAGAGTCGGGGACGTATTAAATATCTAAATATTATTATTAATATTATATACCTTAGAGATTAAATTAATATATTAAATATTAAAATAATCGAGTTATATACGCGTCGTTAATAAAATAAAATTTAAAACTAATAATCTAGAAATAAAATAAATATCACGATAATATTAATTTTTTCGAAATATAAATAAATATTTTATTTAAAAATAGAATAAACTATTTATTTACTTTAATAATTATAAAATTAAAAAAAGAATTCAAAAGAAGAAAAGAAAAACTTATTTAAATTATAATATATTAACTCTAGTCTTACCTACGGAATATATATATAATATTTATAACCTCGAAAAAAGAGATTAGAGATACGACCGAGATTATTATAAATTAATAGAAGTCTAAATATAATATAGTTATCGATAATAATATATAGGAGTTTATATATATAGAAGATAATAAGATATTATAAAAAAAGAAAAGTTAGAAGATCGGCGAAGACTTTATATTTATATTAAAATTATTACCCGTATATATTTATTTCTATAACTAGAGTTCTTCCTAAATAATAAAGTAAAATAATTTATTTTATTACCGATATCTTTAAAGCCCTACTAGTAGTAAAGATTTATAATTTTTAATAATAATTATAATATTCTTTCCCTTACTTTTCTTTTTAGATTTTAAGGTTTTTATTAAATATCTAGTATAATTTATAACTATATAACTACGCTAGTACGCGAGGTATACGCGATATATTATTAATTTTAAAATAAAATTTATTTCCCTCTCTTTTTCCTACTAGGTTTAGAGGTTTTTTATTAATATATTATTACTATAAAAATAGGAGATTAATAGAATTAGATAGGAGGTTATTACGATCCTTAGGTCGTAATAGATACTACGCCTACCACAGTACTAATAAGTATACTTACTATACTTATACTAGTAAGTATCGCGAGTAAGAATACTCACTATATTTATAATTACGAGTATACCGAGTATATTACTCTTAATACGATTTCCTTTTATTATATAAATTATATACTTTCCCGATAAATAGGAGCTTCGTACTTAACTTCCCTTAAGACTTTTAATTATAAATTCTGAATATAAATATTCATTAAACTATTAATTAAGTTTATTAAATTTATTTAGTTTTATCTTATATTAATACGAAGCCTATTATCCTTTAATCCTTAATACTCCTCTCTACGAGTACTAACTTAAGTCTTATTAATATTATACTAAAGTATTAAACGGAGAGTCTTAATACTTTAAATACTTTTAAAATAAATACTTTAGGATTAATAAAGGCCCTAACCCTAAATACCTAAAACGGTATTAAAAAATATAATATTATAAAAGAAGGGGACCGTATTAAAGTTACCTAACTAAACTATTATTATAGAGAGCGCGAGAAGTTTCATAACTAGCTATTATAACTCTAATTATTCTTCGTATTTAATAAGAATATAATATTAATTATTAAATAAATAACTTTTATAATAACCTATATAAGAGGTAATATATAAAAATAAATTAAATTATTCTTAAAGCGCTATATAAAAGTAATAAACGATACCGATAATTTATTAGTAAAATTTTAAATAGAGAATTTCTCTAGGTTTAAAGCCGAGATTCGCCGTATATTTAGACTATTTAACGAAAGTAGTATAATAATTTATATTATTTAATACTTAATATAACGAAGGTCTACGTCCGATTACTCGGTATAATTTTAATATTATACGATATTTACGGACTAGGACGATACTACTCTTATAATAATATATCGACGAGGATTAAAAAATAATATAAAAGACGAATTTATACGAGTAGGAGCCGTTATAAAAGACCTCGATATATTTATAAAATAAATAATTAAAATTAATAATAAACTATATAAATATATAATAAAGAAATATTATAACGGAGGAGCTAATAGATAAGGACGTTTAAAAGTATATAATAACGGATATAATTCGGCTAGTTATTACCGCTATAAAAAACTTAACCCGTATAATTATACTTTAATAAAACTTAATTTTACTAAAAAGGAACCTATAAAAGGATTTTAGAAAAAAGATAAATAATAATAAAGAGGTAAGAAAATAATAAATTATTATAATTATAATAAACCGGGTTATATCGCTAGGAACTATCGTTCGAAAAATATAATAAATCGATAATAATTAAATATACTTAAGAAGGAGATACCGGATAATATAACCGGGTCCCTTAAAGATCTAGTATAAAACAATTCTATTTTTAACGGTTTATTTAAGAAATAAAGGGAGATTAAAGAAAAAATCGCTTAAAGAATTCGAGAACTCGAAGAACTAAATAATAATAACGATAAAACTTTAGAAAAAGATTTAAAGGAAGGATAAAAATAGAAATAAAATATAATAAATTCTAAAGGATAACTTTAAATAGTAGATTACCTCGATAATTTTAAAACCTAATTTATCGTATTAAAAGAAAAACCCGAAGACGAGAAAAAAGAAAAAAGATAAACCTCTAAAATTAATTATACTTATAATAAACATTACCTACGATATAAGGAAATATACTAGTTAGTATATATAAGCGAATATTATAAATACTATTACGATAGTTTAGGAGAGCGAAAATATATTATTAAACTAGGATATAATTATAGTTAATAGAATAATTACTTAAAAGATAATTATCCGTAGTACCTAGTAAAGAAAAGGGAGAATTAGGTCTTCCTAGGCCACGATAAAGAATAATAATTATAGTTATAAAACTAGATAAGATATAATAAGAAAACGAAATACTATAACTAGGATAAATAATACTATTATTTAATTAAAGATTACGAGAGGTACTTCGAGTCTAAAGAGTACTACGGATTCCTATCTTCGTCGGGAAAAGACTAGTCTCTTATATTAAAAAGAAATATAAAGAGATTAATATATTAATCTTAAAATAATATCTATATTTAGCTTAATACGATATATATATATAAATACCGATAAGAGTTAACGGATATAAAATCGTTACGATAATAGATTTAGGAGTAACTAATAACTTTATATCTCGAATAATAATTTAAATAACTAACCTACTAACTTAAAAAAAGAAAAAATAATATAAATTTTAATTAACCGACGGGTCGAAATTATTAATAGGAAGAGTAGATAAAGAAATATTCCCGCTATTAATTATTATTTAACGCTACTATAAGGAAATTACCTTCGATATAATAAAAACAATTATTTACTATATTATTCTAGGAATACCTTAATTAAAGAAATATAATTTAATAATAAATTAAACGAGAGGAGTATCTATATTTCCGCGTATTAAAGACGTTATTAATATAATATTTATACGCCTATAAAGGATAATTATAAATAAGAAATCGAACCGTAGCCCGGTCGAAGCCTATAATACTTTATCTTCGTATAAAAATAACCTTATAAAAGGATCCGACTCGATATATATTAATTAAAGAGGTTAATAAGGCGAATAAATTAAAATTTCTAAAAATAAAAACGAACCTCTTAATATCCCTAAAGAATATTAATAATAAAAGTATCTCTTTTAGGAAAAAATAACTATAAAAATATTACCTAAATATTAATTATAAAATAATAAAATCGAACTCGAATTTAATAAAATACCGATATTTAGACCTATTTATACTTTATTAGAAAAAGAACTCGGAGTACTTTACGGGTATATCGATAAGAATCTTAAAAAAGGATTTATTCGAGAATCTAAATTATTAATAAGTTATTTAATCCTTTTTATAATAAAGAAGAATAAAAGTCTACGACTTTATATAAATTATCGAAAATTAAACAATATTACGATAAAGAATCGGTACCCTCTACTAAATATTAACGAGTTATAAAATTAATTTATAATAATAAAAATCTTTACGCGACTAAATCTTCAAGGCGCGTATAATTTAATTTGAATAAAGAAAACGAGGAGTAGAAAACTACCTTTAAAATTAAATACGATTATTACGAATACCTAGTAATACCCTTCGGATTTATTAATACACTAGTAACCTACTAAATATTAATTAATAATATTATATAAGTATATTTAAATATAACGATAATTATATACCTCGATAATATCTTAATTTACTCTACTAATAAGGAAGAATATATCTAATATATATAGGATATCCTAATTTATTTATTACTAGCTAGGCTTCTCTTTAAATTAAAGAAATACGAATTTTATAAAAAATCGGTTAAATTCCTTAAGTTTATAATTAATACTAGAGGTATTTATATAAACTTTAAAAAGATTAAGAGTATTAAGGAATAACTTATATTATATAATATTAAGACGGTATAAAGCTTTTTAAGATTTACGAACTTTAATAAAAAATTTATTAAAGATTATTCTAAGAAGGCCTTACTATTAACGGATATTATAAAAAAAGATATTACTTTTTAATAAAGGAAAGAATAATAACGATCTTTCGAGGTATTTAAGGAGGCCTATAAGAAGCCGCCGGTACTATATTCTTTTCGAAATAACGAACTAGCCCGAATCGAAACCGACGCTTTAAATTTAATAATAGGCGCTTATATACTTTAATAGAGAAACGATAAATAATACCTTATTATATATTATTCTAGAAAAATATTATTAATAAAATAGAACTATAATATTTATAATAAAGAATTACTAGTAGTAGTATCCGTACTAGAATAATAGCGGGTATATATAGAAAGTTATTTAGACTTTACTATCTTTATAGACTATAAAAATCTTCTTAATTTTATAATAATAAAGTAATTAAATCGAAGATAAGTTAAATAATTAGAACTATTAAAATAATATAAATTTAAGATCTTTTATACTCTAAAAAAGAATAACGGTCGTACCGATATATTTAATAAACGAGAAAACTATATAGAGGATAAGGATATAATAATATAATTAATCCTTACTTAGTAATAAGATAAATCCCTAGTCCTAGTATAATAATTAGTAGCGACGTTATATATCTTTATTCCCGGAATTATAAATAATATTTAGAAGGAATATAAAAACGATACCTTAACTACTATATTAAGAAATTAATAACTATAGGCTAAACTATTAGAATATAATAAAAAAACTTATTTTCCCAAGGGATATCTTAAAGAAATTATTCGCGATTATTATAATAATCCGGTTTAAAGATACCCTAGAGTTATTAAAACTATAGAATTTATCTATAAAGAATACGACGCGCCAAGACTAAAATCGTACGTCGAGAAATATATTAAAAAATATATCGAATACTAGTAGAATAAGTTTATAAGGTATATTAAATACGGTTAAATCTAATTCGCCCTAGTACTAGAAATATTATAGGACGATATTATAATAGATTTCGTTATTAAATTATTAAAATTAAAGGACCTAATTACTTTAAAAACCTTTAACTTAATAATAATAATTTATAATAAATTTAATAAATATATTATAATAATACTTATTAAGGAAATTTATAAGGCCGAATAAATCGTCTTTATATTATTAAATCGATTTATTAAAGATTATAAAATATTTAGGTCGATTATCTCTAACCGAGATAAATAATTTACTTTTAATTATTAAAAGATATTAATTAATATTATTAAAATTAAGTTACGAATATTAACCGTATATTACCTATAGACGGATAGGTAGATAAAGCGGATAAACTAAATAATAAAAACGTATTTACGATATTATATAAATAAAAAATAGAACGATTAAGTAAAACTTCTACTTATAGCGTAACTAGCGTTTAATAATAAATAGTTTAATATAACGAAACTTATACTATTCTTCGTAAACTATAATAAATATATTAATATATTTCTAGACTTAAAATAGGGACCTAACGCGTATAAGGCGCTAGTTTATATAATTAATATAAAGATATTATATAAGAAAATATAAACCTAAATCGAATTAACGAATACTCGAACGAAATTAATAATAGATAAATATCGAAAAGAGTATCTTTAATTAAAGGAGGGGGATAAAATATACTTTTTAATAAAAAATATAATAAATAAAAGACTAAATAAGAAACTAGATTATATTAAAGTCGGATTATTTTCGATTAAAAAGAGTAAAGAATTAGTTAATTATAAATTAAATCTTCTAACCGACGCTAAAGTATATTTAATATTTATATCTCTTAATTAAAGTTAATAAGCTTTAAAATACTTTTATAAAATATCTTTTATTTCTAGATAAAGGAAGAAACGGAGTTCGAGGTAAAAAGGATTTTAAATAAAGAAAATTAGAACTACCTCGTTAAATAAAAAGAATATAATAAAGTAGAGAATATATAAGAGCCTAATATTAACTTTATAAATTATGAATAACTCCTCCGGGAGTTTTATTAGAGTTATAAAAAAAATAAACGATATTTAATTAATTAAAGTTAGTAGGTATTTAAAATTATTTAAAAGAAACGTCGAACGAGAGGTCGCTAGATAATATCTTCGTAATCTTAATAACTTGTTACTCGTCCTCCTCTAATTTTATAATATTCCTTTATTTAATAATTACTAGTCCTTCCTCTGTATCTTCTAGGTATTTAAATTATTATTTAAAATAATCTACTCGAGTATACTACTCGGCTAATTAAATATAAACTTCGCGAACTTCCTTTTATATTTATAAATATTTATTATAAATTCTCCTTAATATTAATAAAGAAATAACGAGATCGTAATCTCGTTTTAAACGAATATATTTTATATACTTCTCCGACGACTCCCCGATAAGATATATCTTCGACTCTTTTACGTAACTCTAGTACGGATATATTATAGCGTTAATATCTCTTAAGTTATTTAATAGTTCCTTTTAACGGGATATTAAATTACGAAGATTAACTTTATAAAATAATATAATAAAGAAGTTAAGAAACTTTTAGGACTAAAGTTTAATAAGAGAGGGGATAATATTACGATCTTTAAATTATAATAAATACTACGCCTACTACGATATTAATAGGTATATTTACTATATTTATATTAATAAATATCGCGAGTAAAGTATATCGGTAAGTCCGGAAACCCCGATTTTTGCGTATTTTACACCGAAATTGTATAAAATATTAAAAATACGTATCTACTCATGTCCCGTATTCTAAGTACATTATATAATCAAAATATAATTATATAATTAATTTTAGTATATTTAGTACCTAAAATACACTTATATAGCTAATTCTAGTATAATTAATATTTAATAAATAAATAATAATAAATGGATAATCCTTAATATTATTCTATAGTATTTTAAATATACTATTTATACTTTAGGTAATAATAGTATTATTATTATAATTATTACCGTTAGCGCCTTTAATATCGTTATCGTATTTAGATCTTTATATATATATTAATTAATTAATATATATTCTA